>Ga0255753_1000302_pt1 | contig 64124 bp, 42 predicted proteins | sample 041ome_10_FD_179953 | JGI IMG/M metagenome (GOLD analysis project Ga0255753, IMG submission 179953) | Coastal salt marsh microbial communities from the Groves Creek Marsh, Skidaway Island, Georgia - 041412US metaG (version 2) | ecosystem: Environmental > Aquatic > Marine > Intertidal zone > Salt...
CGCGAGTGATCGAGGCGTGATATAATCGCATTCGCGTGCGCGACGCCCTCGCGACCGCGCGCACGTGAGACGCGCGCGCGAGGGCGTCGCGCGCGCGGGAGGACCGCCGGCGGCGCGACGCGCGAGGGAAAGGTGGTTGGCCGAAAGACATGTTAGGGTCCAGCGGAGGGGCGCCGCGCGCGCCAGGGCGCTCGGGGGCGGTGGCGGTGCGACACGATCGCGCGATGGGGGCGTATCGAGGGTATAAGTTTGTAGATTCGTCGTCGGGGATGATGGGTGGCGCGCTGGATCCGGCGGATGTTGCGGCGATTGAGCGGGAGTTTGACGCGGATCCGGTGCTCAAGGCGGCGGAGCGGGAAATTTTAAGCGCGTCGGCGGCGCAGGCGCAAGTGGCGGCGGATCGCGCGCAGTTGTTGATACATGGGCGTGAGTTTGATGCGATGCTTGGGAAGCTTGGGGTTGATCATCATAACGCGGCGTATGCGCGTTTTTCTGGGAGCGATGACGACGATAAGGCGTCGACGCAAAGCGTGGCGCACTTTTACGGGACGCAGACGCTGGAAGCGGCGAGTATTCGATCGTATTCGCCGTTTCCTGAAGCTATGGATGACGCGGCTGAGAATTTATTGTGCGATTTTGGTGCGCCAATCATTGATGGCGCCATTGGCTTGATTGACGATGAAGGGGCTGAGATTTATGTCGAAAGCAACGCGCCGCCGCTGAGCGCGTGGATGAGCAACGGGAACTTGTGCTCGTTGGTTGCGCCTGAAGGCCACGAGCCCGAGTGGGCGAGCCATGGCGGTAGCGGTTACCATCAACTCCCAGCCGTTGTTGAGTTTGGCGTCCCCGGACACACCGAGGTTGAATCCATCGCTTCGCTCCGCTCGCAGTATCGCGCGCTCTTTGGCAAGGACACCAACTCTAACAACCGACAATGGATTTTGCGGCGACTGGAAGCTTTCAGAAACGGCGACGAAGTTTCTCCGCCATCTTCGAGACTCGGGTCTCCGCATTCGGGAGAAGATTCTGTGGTGCACATCGGTCAAACGCGATTCAAGCAACCGTCGTCACCCGTGAGTAAGCGCGCCGCCGGTAAGCGTCAAGTGAAGACGTCCCGGTCGTTTGACGAGGACATGGACGAGTTGGAATCCCCGGTTCGTGGCGGTCGCCACGCTGCGGGTAAAACTCGTATGTCAGGTAAAGGTGCCAAGGGTCTCAAGCGTCCGGCGATCGAGGCGGCGCTCCCGAAGAGTCCGCACAAGAAGGCGAAGAGCGTGAGCGACGCCGAGTCCAACGACGGCGACATCAGCAAAAAGGGCAGCGCGCGCGGCGCGCAGAAGAATGCTGGTCGAGGTAAACCTGGTGAGAATGGCACCGGTCGTCGAAGCAAGCACCACAACCCGTGGGCGCTTGAAGAAGCTGAGGCGCTCGTGCGTGGCGTCGCCCAATGCGGTGGCGGCAAGTGGGCCGACATTAAAAAGCTCGGCTTCCCAGCCATTGAGCACCGTACCGCGGTTGATTTGAAGGATAAATGGCGCAACCTTTTGAGAATTGCGATGTTACCACAACAGTCGGTGAAAACTGTTGGTGATAAGAAGCGCGAAATCCCGCAAGAGCTTCTCGCCAAGGTGCGAGAGCTCGCAGCAAAACAAGCCAAGATGAAGGCGGCGGGTGGCCGCTGAGCTCGCACGGCGACGCGCGAGCAATCTAGGCGCACACATGAACGCTAGTACACTATGAGTCATATACAACGCTTGGGGCTGTATATTTCGACGTTCATTCTTTTTCATTTTTTTCGTTCTGAGTAGTCACACTTCCAGAACACGAGCAGCGACAAAGATATATAAATTACGCCGCCAGCGGTGGCGAGGATTGCGCACCTTTTTCGATTGCTGCGCTCGAGACTCGTCTCCTCCGTTCTTTTGCCGAGTTTGACCCATTCCATATGGATCACGGGTTGAGGTGTATTACATTTTTTTCAGGATTTGGCAACAGCTTGTAACATACAATAATATATTTATTTATGAACGTCGTCACGACGGTTGCAGCGCAAGACAAAGCTTCCCAATGTCTTCGGCAAAATCATCGAGACGAAGAGAACGAGGCCACGCGTGTTCTAATTATGCTGTTGTGTTTATTAAATCAATTCATGGGACGATGTACTGTGATACGCGCGTATGAGAACGTAATAATGTGTAAAATAATTACTTGGAGAATTTTTCCTTGAGACGGCGCGCCGCTTCGTTGATGTTTTCACGCGAGCCGAAGGCGGAGCAGCGGACGTAGCCGTTACCCGCCGGACCAAAGCCAGCACCCGGGGTGACAACGATGTCTGTCTTTTGTAAAATTTCCGTGAATACTTCCCAAGAGTCGCGGCCTTCGAAAGAGACCCACACGTATGGGGCGTCGGTGCCACCGTACACTTTGTAGCCCATTTCTTCCCAGGTGCTCTTCAGGATGGCGGCGTTCTCCTTGTAAAACGCAACCAAGTCCTTCATACCCTTCATACCGGCATCGGTGAGGCACGCGAGACCCGCAGCTTGGGCAACGTTAGACGCACCATTGAAGCTCGTACCCATCATACGGTTCCAATCTTGGCGCACGGAGGAGCCGTCGGAAAACTTGAGCGCCTCCGGGAAGACGGTCCAGCCGAGACGCAAACCAGTGAAACCGGCGTACTTGGAGAAGGAGCACGTTTCAATGCAGCACTTTTCCGCACCTGGGATTTCGTAAATCGTTTTCGGGCAGTCGTCGTTACCGATGAACGCAGAGTACGCGGCGTCATAAATGATGAAAGACCCAGTCTCCAACGCTTGGTTGACGAGTTGGGTGAGCTGCGCGCGCGTCGCGGCGGCACCCGTGGGGTTGTTAGGCGAGCAGAAGAAAATCAATTCCGAGTTCTTCGCCTTGGAGAGATCCGGGAAGAAGTCGTTATCGGCGTTGCACGGCATGTACGTAATGTTCTGGTATTGCTTGGTGGCATCATCAAACCCAGTCGAGTTGCCCATGATGACGGAGGAATCGACGTACGCCGGGTACGATGGATCTTGCACAGCAATCTTACGCCCAGTACCGAACATTTGCAACATACGAGAAATATCGCACTTCGAACCATCAGAAACAAAGACATCTGTCTTCTCAATCGGCGTACCGGCATAGAATTTTTCCGCCAAACCGGCGCGCAACTCCATTTGCCCAGCCTCGGCGCCGTATCCACCCTTCGCGGAATACCCCGCCTTCGTCCCGAGCGCCGCCGCCCCGGCAACCATACCATCCACAATCGCTTGTGGAATCGGTTCCGTCGTATCACCAATCCCTAAAGAAATAATTTTCGCATCCGGATTCGCCTCCAAGTGCGCCGTACGAATGCGCGCGATTTCAGGAAACAAATACCCAGCCTTCAACTGCGCCATGTTCGGGTTACGACGCACGTTTGACGACGCATTGACGACCGTCCGCGCGCGACGCGCGTGCGTACGACGCACAGACACCCTACGCATACACGCACACCACCCTCCGTCAGTCACCGCGCACGACACACGCGCACATCCACCACCCATCCGCCGTCAACGCCAGCGTCCGACGTCACTCGCGTTGATTAATCATCCCTCGCCCACGCCCCGTCGCGACGTCGTTCGACGCGAGCACGCCGCGTGAGACGAACGAGTATAATACGTACGTCTGGTTGAGCGCGGCGCATTGCGCAGAGGACGCGGAGAACGCGCGCATGGCGAGCGAGTGACGACGGACGACGGACGCGGTCTCGGGGTCGGGGTTTCGCGACGCGGTGCGGCCGTTTTGAATGTTTCATCAGACTTACGGGCGCGCGACGCGCGCGGTTGTCGCGGTGTCGTCGCGCGAGACGCGCGCGAGACGCGCGCGAGAGGCGACAGATCGGTTGAAGATAATTTTATGCGACGTTGTGCGTCGCGCGAGGGCGCGGAGAGGCGGTGTCGCGCGCGAAAGTGCGCGTTGAGCTTGCATTTGGGCGAAGTGGAATCGGCACACGTGGACGCGCGCGTCGGCGCCGCCGACGACGATGACGACGCCGACGACGCCGACGACGTACGTGTGTGCGATAGACCAGGGCACGACGAGCACGCGATGCGTGGTGTACGCGACGTCGACGCCGCGCGAGGCGGGGAGTTACGTGGCGGTGGCGAAACATCAGTTGGAGCACGAGCAGCGGTATCCCGCGCCTGGGTGGTGCGCGCACGACGCGAATGAGATTTTTGAGAATGTGTGCGCGGCGATGCGCGCGGCGATGGGTGCGGCGAGCGTCGGCGCGGGAGATGTGGCGTGCGTGGGGATGACGAATCAGCGGGAGACGACGGTGGCGTGGCGGAGGAGCGACGGGACGGCGCTGTGCGACGCGGTGGTGTGGCTGGATACGCGCACGAAGGACATGTGCGAGGAGTTCGTGCGAGATGTGTGCGAGGGTGATGCTAAGAAGTTTGCACCGGTGTGTGGGTTGCCCGTGAGCACGTACTTTAGCGCGATGAAGATGCGCTGGTTGTTGAGGCATTGTGAGGCGGTACGCGAGGCGCGCGACGCCAGGGACTTATGCTTTGGGACCATAGAGAGTTGGCTCGTGTACAAGCTTACGAATGGGAAATCGTTCATTACTGATGTCACAAATGCGTCGCGGACGATGTTGATGAGGCTTGACACGTTACAATGGGATGATAAGATGTGCGCGGTGTTTGACGTGCCGCTCGAGGCCTTACCAAAGATTGTGTCTTGCGCAGAAGAATTCGGGCGTATCGATGCCTCGCTCGATAGATTGGGTGGGATTGCGATAACGGGATGTATTGGCGATCAGCAATCGGCGACGCTCGGGCAGCGGTGTGACGTAGGCGAAGCGAAGAATACGTACGGGACGGGATGTTTCATGCTTCTCAACACGGGCTCAACCATCGTGCCTTCAAAGAATGGCTTACTCACCACCATGGCCTGGCAACTCGGAGGCATGGATAAGAAACCCGTGTATGCACTCGAAGGTTCGGTGGCAATCGCTGGTGCCGTCGTTCATTGGTTGCGTGACAATTTGGGCTTGATTACAAATGCAAGCGACATCGAAGCATTGGCGCGCGGTGTCGAAGACGCCGCCGGTGTTTCGTTCGTGCCCGCCTTTAGCGGTCTATTCGCCCCGAGATGGCGTGATGATGCGCGCGGTGTGATTGTTGGATTGACGCAGTACGTCAATAAAGGCCACATTGCGCGCGCAGCTCTGGACGCCATCGCGTTTCAATCCAGAGATGTTCTCGAAGCGATGCGACAAGACATCGCGGAGGCTACATCGCACCAATTACTCACTCTTAAAGTCGATGGTGGAGCTAGCACCAATAATTTACTCATGCAAATTCAGTCTGATGTACTCGGATTGACTGTGATACGCCCGGTGGATGTAGAGACTACAGCGAGAGGCGCGGCATACGCAGCGGCTGTCGGCGCCGGCCTCATGACCGAAGACGACATCTTCAGAGACAATAAACTATCAAGCACTCAAGATGAAACGATCGATTTCACACCCAAAACATCGCACGCAGATCGAGAGCGCGACTACGCGCGCTGGAACGCGGCGGTGGAGCGGTCGTACAACCTCGCGGAAAGCGCCCCTGAATGTGGCGTATAGTCTCCCCAGTACAAATGTGTAAAATATACCGAGCAAGCGTAAACTTATTTTAACCACTACTCGAATCCTTTGAGAATACCAGGACGCCGTTTCCGGGTGTGTTTTTCGCGTGGCCCTTTCCGCTGGCACTTTTGCTGTTGTTTACTTTTCCTACCGTCGTCGCGGCGGCGACGGGCTTTTGCGACAAGTTCGTCTGCGGCGGACCTCTGCGGTAATCCGGATCATCCACGTCGGCATTCAATGATGATTGATTACTTTTCGACGGTTTGGACCCATTAGATTTCTTTTTAGGCGCCTTTGGCTTCGGGGCGCCCCCGATGTTTGGCTTCGGGATGGTTTTCTTCTCGCCTTCTTCGACGATATTGAACGCTTGCACACTCGCCACGAGTTCCGGCAAATCTTCCTCGATTGCCATGCAATCGCGTGCGAAGTGACCGGGTAGCTTACATCGTCTGCACGTGCCCTTGGTCGCGGCGGCAGTCTGTGATGCCTTGACTACTGGGACGGCGGGTATCGCCTGGGCTGTCATCGCCGCCTTGAGGCCCGGCGCTGGGCCTCGACGATAATCTGGATCATCCAAGTCGGCGAGCGAGCCACGAATACGTGGCACGTTGTCTTCATCACCCGAACTCAGTTCTGCATCTAATCCAGCGTCGCCTCGAACACCCTTTTGTTGACGAGCCTTAGCGTAGTCGCGCTTGCGAGCCGCGTCCACGAGCTTTGCGTACTTTTCCTCCTCCAAATCAAGCGCCGCCTTCAAGAACTGAAATTTACCAATATTCTTCGTCTTCAAATTCGTAGTCTCGGCCACGCGCATCTCTTCGCGCAACTCCTCGAGCACTTTCGACGGTTTCACGACGCCGAGCGTCTTGGCTCGCCTTCGCGGGTTCGCGCCGCCTGAATTCTTTTCCCTCTGTTCCGCATCTTCGCGCTTCAACCGTCTGGCTTCATCCATACGCGATTTCGTTATCGAGCCACGCATGTCCGCGGCCCATTTCGAGGCTTCTCGGTCGCTCGCGCGATGATCGTCCCGAAGCTTGGCTTCGCGCGCCTCCTTCTTACGCTGCTCAAACGTCGCCGCATCCACCACCGCACCCGTGCTCGAGTCCACTGGTCGATACGTCACCTCGCCATTCGCTTCGCGCGTGCGCACGAGATCGGCGCCGCCGATGCGCACGATATCTGTCGCTTTCCCCGACGTGCGAGCAGGCGCTGCTGGCTGATTACTCGATCCAGCGGTGCCCCGCCCCGCGCTCGCGCCAGACGCGCGCGACGCGTTCGTGCGCGCGTGCGTCATCACTCGTGCGATAACGACGTGCGCGCGTCACGACGGGCGGGTCGCGCGCGCGCGATGACGTGTGTGGTGTGCGCTCGCGGTGAGCAATATCAACAGCGGTGCACTATTAAAATTATTACGTTGCGCTAGTACAGGGTATGAAGACTAAGCCGTCGTGAGGATCGGCGCAAATATATCTATCAGCGCTGGCGGGCACGATATCGGCTTCATGTTCGCGGCGTCAAGACACGTACACGTAATATTAGCCGCCGCGACGCGTTCTCCCGACGCCACGTCGTAGAGTTCTTGATGAAACACGACTTGAATATTTCTCCGTTTCAACGTCACCGTCGAACGGACCTCACACGCGTGCGCGCGAGTGATGTCTGCAAATATCTTCATAGGAAACACCGCATCTAACCGACTCACGACTGCGATGACGTTGTGCTTGGACTTGAGCTCGGCGAGCGCCGCCGAACCGCCGATGGCGTCTGACCGCCCCCTTTCAAAAAACCGCATCACATCGACGTGCGAGCAGCCACCGCCTACGCCGCCACTTTGCTCGTCCCTATACACCATAACTCGTGTCGTCGACCACGACGGCGCAGTCGACGCTTGTGCGGCTCCGATCCCCGTCGTAGCCGCTCGCGCCCCGTCGGGTCGCGCGTACGTCGTCTGCGCGGATAAATACAACCCACCGTGTTGATCAATCACATCCTGCGTCAATCGTACGTGAAGTGCGTCGGCGTCCATAATCGTCGTTCGCACGATCACCTCATCCCCCAACACCGCCCCGCGCGCGTATTTTACGTTCGATATAGACACTAAAGACAACTCTCTAAAGCTCGCCGACGCGCCTTCAAACCAACCCATCCCTTGTTCCGTCGCGCACTCGAACGCCTCTTGCGCCGCGCGATCGGTGAAGCGAAAGTAATTCGCGTAATATACCACCCCGTACGCATCTGTGTCCTCGATGTACACCTTCATCGGCGTGCTCTCCACGAAACCGTCGCGCTCCAGCGACGTTGACGCCGTCGATGACGGTACCGACGTCGACGATGCGCGGCATCGCGTGCGCGGCGACGCGCGATGCCGCGCGTGCGGCGCGCAGGCGCGCGCGGAGAACGCATGCGCGTGTGGCGCGGGCATCGCGCGCGTCAACGCGACCGGCGACCGGCGACGAATGGCGTCGGTTTGGTTTATCCATTTAAATGCGTCGGTTTGAATCGCCTTGACGCGAGTGTGCGACGCACCAAGGCGCGATGTGCGCCGCACAGTCGCGCACACAGGCGTGACGCGATCGCACGCGACCTTCGCGCGCGCGTGCCGACGATGCGCGGGTCGAGGGCGCGCGGCGCCGGGATGATTCTGATTCTGATTCGTGATTCGTTCGCGCTGCGTCTCGCGTGTGCGCATCGATTCGCGCGTATCGCGCGCGCGCGCGAGCCGCGGGGCGCGACCTGCGCGTCGCGTTCGAGCGCGCGCCGCATCATCGATGCCGTCGTCGGCGATGCCGCCTCGGTTGCCGTCGCCATCGTCGTCGGCGGCGTGGTCGAGGCGCTCGCGCGTCTCAAAGCCGCTCGCGCGGCGTCTCTCCTTCGATCGATCGCGCGCGATTGAACGCGCGACACGTCGTCACACTGTTGTTGTAATATCATTGGTTCACGCCGTACTATCATCGCGCGCGCTCGCGCGCGATTACACGCGCGCTCGATGGGAGCCCGCGCGCGTCGGTTGAGCCATCGCTCCGCTTCGCGCGCGAGCGCACCGCACTGCGCGCCGCACGCGACGCCTTCCCACGCCTCGCGCCCGCGCGATTGCGTGCGAGCCATGCCATCGCCGACGTCATCGCCGCCGCCGCCGCGCGGCGACCCCGTGACGCTGCGCGTGTCGGTATCCAAGCGCCCGCACCAAGCGCGGTTGGCGATTTCATGCGTCGCGCTCGCCGACGCCTCCGCGCGCGCCGACGCCGCGGATACCGCCGAAGCCGCGCGGCGCGACGTATGCGATGCGTTACTCGCGCGTCTCGCCGCGAACGACGGCGAATGCTCCATCGTGGGGTTCTGGGAAAGCCGAGATGCGTTCGATCCGCTCGCGGCGTTGCACTTTCTCTCGCGCGACGCGCTCGGAGCGCCGATTTTTCGCGCCGCGCCCGCGAGCGACGTCGACGAGGAGAGCAAACACGAGTTATTTTCTTTACACGCAGAAATGTTGCGCGAGAATAAGAGCGCGGTTATTACGATTGCGGCTTTTGATGGGGAGGTTGACGTCGACGAAGACGCGACTGGGACGAGTCGGAGCGGGCGAGCGAGCGAAGTGCACCTCGTGGCTGTTCCCGACGTCGATGACACCGCACCGACGTGTACGTTCATCGCATTTCAGACGGAAGAGATGTCTCCGGCGTATGCGCAGCCGTTACTGGTGCAGAATAGACTCGTGGTGGTGCTTGATCTCGATGAGACGTTGCTGCAAGCGACGACGTTGCCGATGTTGGACCGACGCATCGAAGCCGCGCGCGCGCGCTTGGTGAGCCTTATGAAGTTTGATATCACCAATCCGCGCGTGTCGGCGGTGATGGTGGAGGAAGTGAAGAAGGATAGGCAGTTGTGTGAACTTGGATTGCGGCGATTGACGATGGATCGAGCGATGTTGTGGCAATACGTGGCTGAGGACGCGGTGACGTGCGAAAATAGACGGGCGGTGACGTTGCCCGAAATCGAAACGTTACCGAACGGGCAGCAAGTGTTTCGCAGCGTGATTCGCATTCCATCGCCGCACATTCGCGGGTCAATGTTAGTTTTTACGAAGATTAATCCCGCAGATCCATCGACGTCGATGTTGGTGCACGTGCGTCCAGGATGGGAGGAGCTGCGCGCCTACTTTTCTGGCGCCGATAGCGGTCGCTCGAAACGGGCCGAGGTTTTCGTGTGCACCATGTCGAACATCATGTACGCGCGCGAGATGTGGCGCATTTTGGACCAGCATGGAACAATTTTCAGCCCGTCGTTGATTACCGAACGCGTGCAATCGGTGAGTGCGGAGAAATTGAAGAGTCTCTCGCAGACGTGCGGGCCGCGGTACCCGGTGGAGCTCGCCGTCGTCATCGACGACCGCACGGCGGTGTGGGAGCGCGAGGCGCAGCCGCATATTCTCGCCGTGACACCGTTCATGCCGTATGGTACGGATGTCGGGGCTGGGATCGAACAACGCGAGGCGGCGGGGGCAGGAGGCGTGCTCGGCACGGCGCAAACCATGCTCGAGAGCATGCGTTTACGATGGCACATGGATTACGGCAAGTTTGCGTTGAAAGCGCGCGCACACGTGCAGGACACGGCCAAGTACGGCATCTTGCGCCCGACCAAGGTTGAGAAAACCAATGACGCCGACGCGGAACCGCAAGGCGTCGAGAATGCGCTCGAGGAGACGCATATTCGTAAAAAGTCGGAGCGTTTGTTTTACCCGCCGCACGCGGGCGAATTATTAAAGCCGCTCATGGACCTCGGAGGGAAGGAAGCTGCGGCGGCGATTGCGTCGCGCGGAGGCGCGTCGCGCGCAGCAGAAGGTTCAGGTTCGCGTTTACTCGCCGCGCTCGGTGCGTTGGATCGACATCAAGCGGTGCGGATTCAGCACGCGAAATTAAAGGCGGATGCGAGCGTTAAACTGGAAGAGGAGGAGGACGAAGAAAGCGGAGATGGCGACGCAATGAAGGCTATTCATGCGAATGGCGAAGACGTTAGAAATGGTGAAGGCGAACAAGCAACCGCGAATGCTCACGAGACAGAGTCGAACGAGGCAGCGAAGAAGCGCGAACGGTCCGCTGAGCCGGCGTCGCCAGACGAGGCGGGGACCAAAAAAGCAAAGACGCCTGATAAGTCAAAATCGCCAGTCAAGTCGCCACCGAAGTCGCGAAAAGCTGCGTACGATAATGGTGATACGTCCGAGGAATCTGAGTTTGAAAATTCTACGTCTGAAGAAGAAGAAGAAGAAGAAGAAGAAGAAGAAGAAGAAGAAGAAGAAGAAGAAGAAGAAGAAGAAGAAGAAGAAGAAGAAGAAGACGTACAAGGCGCATCGGACAAGGATGATGATGACGACGATGACGACGAAGAGGAGGAAGAGGTAGAAGAGGTAGAAGAGGAAGAAGAGCCATCGCCCAAGGTAAAATCCAAATCAAAGGCTCCGAGTGGTCGCAAAACTGCCGCCAGTGCCGCCGCCGCCGCGAAGAAAAAGCCAACCAAAGTGGCGGCCAAGCCAAAGCCAAAAATCAAAGCTACAAAGCCCGCGCCCAAGGCAAAGAAGACACCAAAAGCGAATACGAAAGCTTCACCCAAGGCGAAGAAACCCGCGCCCAAGGCAAAACCGAAGGCTAAGCCTTCACCGAATGCGCGGGATAGGAAATTTATTCTGTGAAAATTTTGCTGTGCAAACTACATACGGTATCTGACTAGTCTCTAGCTTCGTTTTGTAAATAATATGGTTAAATTTGCGTTTCATGTGCGATGCAGGACCGCCAGAGCTGCCGGGGCGGCGATACGATCAGACATAGCGTTAAAACCCGCCGCTGTCGCGTCGCTGACCGCCGCCTCGACCGCCGCCGCCTCGACCACCGCCGCCTCGACCGCCTCGACCACCACCTTCGCGGCGTTCAGAAGAATTGTCAGAGGAGTCACCATCGCTACGCGACGCCGCAGCTGCAGCCGCGAGTTCCGGATTCTCCTCGAGTAACACCTCTTTACGGCTCAATCGTGTTTGACCGCGGCTGTTAACTTCAACGAGCTTGACGTCGATGGTTTGTCCTTCGGTGACGACATCCGACGCGTTCGGCACGCGCGCGACATCGAGCTCGCTAATGTGACACAACCCCTCTTGACCTGGCATGTACTCGACGAACGCACCAAACTCGACAACTTTCTTAACCACGCAGTCGCGGTAAATTTTTCCAATTTCGGGTTCGGCAATGAGGTTCTTAATATATTCGAGCGCGGCGCCGACGTCGCTCCCGGCGCTGCCAGTGACGGTGACAATTTGTGTTTCCTTGTCCACGTCGATGGAATCAACCTTGGTTTGCTCAATAATTGAACGGATTGTTTCTCCACCCTTACCAATGACTTTACCAAAGTACTTTTCCGCGACGGGGATGGACCCGACTTGCGGCGCGTATTTGCTCATCGCGCCCGCCGGAGCTGGGTTACATTTTTCCATCTCACCGAGAATGTGCACCAAACCCGTTTGCGCCTCTTGAAGCGCCGTGCGCATGACGTCAATGGTGATGCCCTCGACCTTGATATCCATTTGAAAGGCAGTGATGCCATCCTTGTCGCCGGCGACTTTGAAATCCATATCCCCGAGGGCGTCTTCGGAACCCAAAATATCCGTCAGCACGATTGGATCAAGCTTGTCTCCACCGCCGGATGCTTCTGAGCCTAAAATTAAGCCCATGGCGATGCCAGCAACTTTTCTGTTCAGGGGCAAAGGTAGATACGAAAATAGCGACGGTCAGAATGATGAAGAAAGAAGGCGAAGACGCGAGAAATGTCCACGCGGCGGCGCAAATACGGGACGACATTGAGCCAACGAATCGGCGTTCATCCAGCGTTTTGCGCGCTAGCGCGGCGGCCGAGCGCGACGCAAAACGCGACGCAAGAGGCGTTTAAATGTCGCCAAGTTATGACTCGATCTCTCTCCATACATCACAGAAGTGATGCGACGAAGAGTGTTCTTAAGGACCTGGCTTTTATGACGAGGGCGGGCGAAACGACGAAAAAAAAAGAAAACGCACCTCTTGATGGGAACGCCAGCGTCGAGTAACGCTAACGTTCCAGCACAGACGGTAGCCATGGATGATGAACCATTACTTTCAGTGATGGTGCTTTCCAAGCGCGTGACGAATGGGAAATCCGCCTCGCTCGGCAACACCGGATTCAACGCGCGCTCAGCGAGATTCCCGTGGCCGACTTCGCGACGGGAAGCCCCACCAGTTCGCCCTGTTTCGCCAACAGAGGACGGTGGGAAGAAGTAATGCAACATGAAACGCTTATCTTCACCAGCCTCAACGTCATCTTGACGTTGGGCATCGCCTTTGCCGCCCAATGTGGCGACTCCAATGGCTTGCGTTTCGCCTCGCGTGAATAACGAGCTGCCGTGCGTGCGCGGGAGAAGTCCAGCTTCGCACGCGATGGGGCGAATCATGCTCGTGGTGCGACCATCTTGACGCCGACCATTCGTGCGAATGGCATCACGAAGTGCGCGAGATTCAATCTTGCCACACGCATTGATAACGTCTGAACTCTGTGGAAAGGCGCGGTGAAATGCGTTGAGGCGCGATCGCGAAACGTCAGTCACGAGTACGTTTTATACATCATTATCGCCATCGACTTCGCGCTGAAAAATATGGAACGATTGCAAAGGGCGAATCCAGAAGTACTCGGGTGCGACGCCAAGGTGGGCTGGCCGCCCGTTCGTTTCGTTCACGTTAATATACGCGCTCGGCAGTTGAGTTTTCGCCAACAATTTCTCGAGAGAAGCGGTGAAGACTTTTCGGAGAGCGCGACGACGGGTAAAGCAAACACAACAAAAACAAAACACCAGGGCTATGAAATATAGAATCATGTGACGTACCTTGTACTTCTCGCTGAGCGCGGCGACTGCACGCTCGCGAATACCGCCGATGGCGGCGCCGCGTTCTTGCTTGATGGGAATCACGATGGCCTTTGTTAAGTCCTCACCCACAAGCGCTTCGACTTCTTCGTCAATACCGTCAGGTGCGACGATGAGCTTTTCCATCATCTTCGGCTTCCCAACGGCCGCGGCCCAGACGTCGATTTCCTTGCACGCCTTGGCGACGGCTTCGTGACCTTTTTCAATCGCGAGCAACATTTCATCCGTCGTCAAGAAATCACAAAAGCCTTCAATCATGAGCACAGCCTCATCAGTGCCCGCGAGCACCAAATCCAACCGCGAAGTCTTCATTTGTTCCGCCGTAGGATTAATGATGGGCTCATTCGACCCCGGGGCCAAGCCCACGCGCACGCCAACCACGGGCTTCTTCAACGGAATATCGCTCACCGCGAGCGCCGCCGACGCCGCCGTAATCGCCAAAGCATCCGTCGATCGCGTCCCATCATAGCTCATCACCCACTGTAAAATTTGCGTCTCATATCCCCACCCCTTATACATCATCGGTCGTATCGGACGATCCACCAATCTCGCCTTTAATGTCTCATTCTCGCGCAAACCGCCGTCGCGCTTTTTATACCCACCCGCCGTCCGCCCGGCGGCTGAAAACCTCTCCGCATAATTAACAGTCAACGGCACAAAACTCCCATCCCCAGTGCAATCACGACTCGCACACGCCGTGCTATACACTATCGTCTCCCCTTCCGTCGCCATGACCGCACCATTCGCTTGTAATCCAATCTTTCCTCGCGCGAGCGTCACGCGCGACGTCCCAATCTCCAACGTCAGCGTTTGCTCATCACGCTCCGCACGTCCACCCATGTACATCGCATCGAGCTCATGCTCGGCCGCGAACGTCTTCACCACGCGCGACATCGCACGCCGCGCGCACACCACCGCTCGCGCGCCACCGTTCGCGCGCACCGCGCCGCGCGGCGCCGCGCGCACCCCAGCGCCGCACCCCATCGTCATCCTTGACTGCATCATCTGTGCCTCGGCGTCGGCGAATCACGCGATGCTCGCGGTGCGGGTGGCGAGGAAATAATTTCCCACGCGCACTGCGTGCGGGCCGTCGCGCACTGCGGCGGCGTCTGCGTCTGCGGCGCGCGAGAGACGCGCGAATGTGCACCCGTAAGTGTGCCCATGGGCGTGGCGCTCGAGGCCTGGGGCTCGCGCCGAATGTCCGAACCGTCGAGGGGGTACAATCGACCAATCATGATCAGGTATAGGCATCGACGCCCGATGATGAGGTCAAACGAAGCCTCGGTCGCGCGTCGCCGGGCACCGCATTCGTCGGCGCGCGAGGGTCAGTACATCGCATATTGTACCCGAACCCGATAGTTTACAGCCTTCTTTTCATCCCACCTCGAGGCATCTGTCGAACCACGAGCGTAGGCGTTGAGATCGATTCGATACGAATCCAGATTTTTGGCGGCGGACAGGTTCGCGATCTTTGGATTGATTCGCGCGCGCGCACGTTTGGAACGGAACGATGAGCGGAACGGGGCCACGCGCGGGGGGTGTGCCATCGCCGCGTAATAATAAGGATGATGATGTGACGAAGAAGGTGATCGCGACGGCGCCTGGGTCGGGTATGCCACCGCAACAGTTTATGTTTGGCACCGTCGGTAAGGTTTCGGGGCCGGGCGGCGCGCCGGGCGCGGGCGGTATGGGTGGTATGGGTGCGGGGGTGATGGGTGGTATGGGCGCACCGCCGATGGGACGACCTGGGATGCCGCCGGTGGGGCAGATGATGGGGATGATGCCTCCGGGGATGCCGCAAGGGAAGCCAGGGATGCCGCCGGGTGGGATGTTCGTTCCGGGCGGAGCGCCGTTTCATCCGGGGATGATGCATCCGATGGCGGGTATGCCACCGATGGGCATGCCGGCGTATGCGAAACCACCGTCAACGCCGCCGCAGGGTGGTGGTGCGGCTACTCCGGTTAAGGTGGCGAGTAAGGCGATTAAAATTGTGAATCCCAAGACAAAGCAAGAGGTGCAAATTGCAAAGCCGGCGGAACCGACGACGCCGACGCCTGCGGCTCCGGCGGCGGCCCCGGCGGCAGCGCCTGCTGCCCCGACGGCGGCGACTCCAGCGCCCGCACCGCCTGCTGCGGCGGCGGTTGTGGCACCCGTGGCGCCGAAGCCTGCGGCGCCTGCTCCGGCGGTGCCGGCGCCGATTAACTTCGCGGCGATGGCGGCGAAACCCGCGCCTCCGCCGATGCCGGTGGCGCCGAAGCCCGCGCCAGCACCCGTGGTGGAAGCATCCAAGGAGACTGAAGCCCCCAAGCCCGCGGCGCCCGCGAAGCCGTCCTTGTCGGATATCTTGCGCAAGGTTCCCGAGGCGCCTAAGCCGGCGCCTGAACCCGCTCCAGCGCCCAAGGCGGAGGCGCCTAAGCCGCAAGCGCCCGAGATGCCCAAACACAAAGCTGTGGAGGACCTCGCCGACGCTGTCAGCGCCGTGTCGTTGTCCAAATCTGAAAGTATAGGATCCGATATGTCCGACGGCATGTCTGAAAACGGCTCGACGTTTGCTGGCGGCGAACGCCCGCGATCGGTCCCACCGCCCATCACAGAGTTTGGTCTTGTACCCAAGCCGGAGGATGGCAAGTATGACCGCGCAGCGATGCTTGCTTTGCGCGACTCGCCTTTGTCGTTGACGAAACCCATAGACTGGGTTGTTCCTGATGACATCGATTACTGGCCCGTGCCTGGGTTTATTTGCCCTCCAGGTGTGCAGTCGTTTGGCGGAGGACGTGGTGGCGGTCGTCGCGGCGGTGGGTCCCGTGGCGGTGGCGGTGGTGGCGGCGGCGGGTACGATGGCAAAAAGGGTGACGATAAGTGGGCGCACAGAAACCTTCCCGCCGGTGAAGGTGGGCGCGGTGGTCGCGACGGCCGACGTGGCGGTGGTGGGTACAATCAGTCTCAATACCGCATTCCGGCCGGCGAACTTCCCAAGTTGCACAAAACGGATAACAAGTACGTTATCGGTGAAGTCGACGACGAAGAACAGAAACGCCAGCGTTCGTTCAAGGCCATTCTTAACAAGCTCACGCCAGATAACTTTGAAAAGTTGCTTGAAAAGATGCTCGATGTCGGCATCGCCGAAGCGGCCACTCTGGTTGGTCTCATCGGACAATTGTTTGAAAAGGCGTTGCAAGAGCCGACGTTTTCCTCCTTGTATGCGCAGTTATGCCAAGTGCTTTCTGAGCGCTTTTTGAAGGATGGTGTAGAATTTTCAGATCCCACCGCTCCCGAAGGTCAGCAAGCCATTACCTTCAAGCGCGTGTTGTTGAACAAGTGCCAAGAGGAGTTTGAATCTGGCGATAAGGCTATCGCGAGCGCCGAAGCTGGCGAAGGCTGCGACGACGACGATGATGACGACGCCAAGAAGAAGGAGAGTGAAGAAGGCAAAGAAGGCGAAGAAAAGAAGGAAGAAGAGCTCGAGGAAGGTGAGGTTGTCGTACCGAAGACCGAGGCGGAGCTTGAATTAGAAGCGCGTCGTAAAGAGGCGAGACGCCAAGATAAGCTTTTACAAGCCCGTAGACGCATGCTCGGGAACATTCGATTCATTGGCGAATTGTTTAAGAAGGAAATGCTTACTGAACGCATCATGCATACATGTATCATGAAACTCCTCGGCGAAAACGAAAAGCCGCCGAACGAGGAAGATGTTGAGGCGTTGTGCAAGCTCATGGCGACTGTTGGTGGACGACTCGATCATCAAAAAGCCAAGGCTTACATGGATGCGTACTTCCGTCGCATGGATCTGTTGAGTAAGAATACAGAGGCGTTGTCGTCTCGCCACAGATTTATGTTACAAGACGTCATCGAAATGCGTGCGAAGAACTGGCGTGAACGCAGAAAGGAAGAAGGCCCGAAGAAAATTGAGGACGTGCACCGCGATGCGCAGCGCGCGGCGATGGAGCAAACTCGACGCGCGGGCGGTGGTGGTGGCGGTCGTCCTGAGCGCGCGGGCTCGTTCTCACAAATGTCTCGCAATGACAGCCGACGCGGCAGCGATAGTGGATTCGAGCGCCCTCCGAGCCGAGGCGACCGCCCGCAAGCTGGATTCCAGCGCACTGATTCTCGCGGTTCATTTGCCCGTCGCGATGAAGGACGCGATTCCAAACCGGCACCGCGTCAAGACGTTCGTGACAGCGGTCCTTCGCACACGATTCCTTCCCCGCGCGCCAATGTACCGACGCCCAAGACTGAAACCAAGTCTGAAGCGACGCCGGCAAGCAATGGAGGCATGGATGATGACGCCTTCGCGGCGGAGCGCAAAAAGATTACAGAATACTTTTACGACGATAAGGATGTTGCTGAAGCCGTAAAGGCCATCGCGACGTGGGGCGAAGCGCGTATGGTAGGCTTTGTGGAGTATTTCTTGACCACGAGCTTTGAGAGGCGGGATATGGATTGGAACGCCGCCTACGGGCTCGCGCGTGCCCTCGTTGCGTCCGATGGCCCGATGTCTGGCGCCCAGCTCCTCGAAGGGTTCGCGCCTTTATTCAACAATATTGAAGACGTGATGTGCGACTTACCCAAGGCGGGCGATCACATCGCGGCGTGCATCGCCGGCCCCGTGCTAGACGGCACCATCGCTCTATCTGACGTCGCCGAAGCCTTGCGCAAAGCCGCGCCCGACGGCGAAGAACCCGGCTACTGCCTCGCCGAAGGTTTCGCCCTCACCCTTTTCGCCGCCGTCCTCGCTCGCGCTCAACACATGTGTGACGACGCCGATAAAGTCCCAGCCCTATACGCCGCCTCTGGCGCGACGCTGACCGACTTACGCGCCGACTGCGACAAGGAAGACGCCGACGTCGTCCCGAAGCTCATCGCCAAGCTCGGTCTCGTCGGCGTCGAGTAGACGTCCGCCGACGACGCCCCCGCTCGCGCTCGCGCGCGACGTACATTGCACTTTCACGCGTGAAATACCACACACACACACTCATAGTTCATCACATCTTCAACGCGCGCGCCCACCGAACGCATCCATCCCGTGATATGTCGCTCGCATCGCGTTCCCGATGTCCTCTTCTTCTCTTCTTTCCCTGCCAGCGCTGTCAAAAAGTGCACTTTTTCGGGTCTCCAGACCCCCTTCACGTGGTCCCTGGTCATGATTGGTCCAAATCCCATCTCTCGATCGAGTTCCGAAACTCTCTCGCTGACGTCAGAGCGTCACAATCGCGTCGTCGCGTTCGTCGCGTGCGCGACCGTCGACCGTCGCCACCGGCCACCGCGCGCGTCGTTCCATCACGCGCGCCGTCCGTTTCGTTCGTGCGTATCGCACAGCGCCCCGAGCGTTCGCGCGGGACAAAGGCGCTCGCGGTCGTGCCCAGTCCCGGGTGTCGCGGTCGCACGCACCCGCGTGTCGTCGGACGCGTCCATCGTCGCGCGCGAGCGTCGCGCGAGCGCTGTGCGTCGTGAGACGCGCGCGAGAGGTTTCGCGCGATATATTTCGCGCGCGATCGCGCGTGATCGGTCGACGCGACGACGCGTGGGCGTGGAATTTCGTCGTGTCGAGTGATCGTCGCGAGGGGCACCAAAAAGTGCCAGTGGTGCGAGCGCTCGCCAAAGCGCGCGGTTTCGGGCGCGTCTAGGGTGTCGTTCGGGCGTTGCGCGCGCGTGACGGGTGGCGATCATGGCGTCGCAAACGCCCACGGAGGCACGGGAGTGTAAGCCTACGGCGCAGACGACGGCCAAGGCGCAACGCGGGATGTCGAGCGCGCATAGGGATGATCGACACATTTCGCCCGATAGCGCGCTCGAGGGCGGGCAGTTTGGATCTGCGGCGTCCAGTGCGGCTGGGTCTGGCGGCGAGGATGGTCATGAGAAAGATGACAGCGTGCATGGGATGGGGACGTTGAGGGCGTATAATGTGTCGGATGAGCTTCCACGGACGAGTTCGAGGCAGCAGATTGACAAGTTGCTGGATGAGTCGTTGGCGATGTTTCACCGGGACGGACCGTTGGTGAATCCGTTGGATGCGGCGTCGAACGCCGCTGGGGCGAGTGACTCTACGATGGAGCAACGAATGCGATTCGTGTGTTCGTCCAAAGGATTTGACTTTGGTATCTTTTGGAAGTTTGACGAGGGCAAACAAGGGCTCGACGCGGCGGCGTACGTCACGATGGAGAGCGCATCGAATTCAGGAGTACCCCTTTTCGTGCACACGTCGTATACGATGTTTACGCGTTGGAGTACGGGATTTGGCATGCCCGGTCGCATTGGATACACTGGAAACTACGAATGGCACGAGGATGTACGTCAACTTCCGGCGTGGAGCTTTCAACGCATACGACAAGCCGAACAGGCGGGTCTTCGTACGCTGATTGGCGTACCCATCGAATCTGGCGTCGTCGAATTTGGCACCACCAAATTCGTCCCGCATAACATTACGACCGTATCGTATGTGCAAAAGATTTGCACGCAGAAAACGGCGCCGGCGACGAGTATTTGAAATTTTTGAGCGAGCCAAGTCAACTCTGTACGTGTATATTGTATATGTCCAATTTTTTGCCAACGTACTGTATCCGTGTTCTTATACACGGTACGAAATTGGCGCAGAGTCTGATGCGCACTGTATCTCTTTTTTCAACTTTTCTCTTTCATCAATGCGCGCACAGGAGCGCTCGGGAAGGCGGAAACGACTTCTCTCGCGGGCGCCGCGATTTATTTACTATTTACCACCACCCAGTAGATCACATTCATGCCAAACCTGTAATTATTCATGCTTCGTGTTCAAAACAAATCAAAGACATATTCCGAAGAACGAATAGCAGCGTCGGCGGCAGTTCATATTACAATTCGTCTCGCGCGTCGCGCATAGTGAGCAGCGTCTCGACACGCTCGCGCAAGGCGACGAGAACCTTCTTTTCGCGCATTCTAAACTCTACGGCTAAAGCACCGCGGCGCGCATTGTCGAGGTGAAGTTCCATTTGTGTGCGTTCGAGCACGTCTAATCCCTTGGCGTTGAGACGTTCGTTAAAGTCACGCACCGACTCTCGCATGGCGTCGAGCGACGCCTTGTCGTCTTCAATCGACGTCGGGTATCGATCGATGCGAGCTTTAATCAAGTCAAGCAACGCATCTTTACGTACGTCAACTGGTACACCAGAGGCGTTAACATCGATATCGCGTCCATCGGCGAGCTCGATGAAGGCTGCGAGCAAGTCCAAGCTCGACGCCTTGGCGTCCGCCGCCACGCACGCGCGCCAAGGCGTTTCAAATCCAGCATTCTTCACCTTTGCCGCGTGCCGATCAGGTGCTTGCATGACAAACAACACGCAGTTCCGTGTATCGCGTTCATCTACGTCTGGCAAATACCCGAGGTGCTGAATCGAGTCAAAGTTATTCATTCGACCAAAGCGCTCGCATACGGCTTCGCCCGGAGAGTACTCGCGCTTGGCGTACACCACGGCGGCATCTGAGTGGTGATCGTACACCGCGAACCCCGTATCTTCGCCGTGTTCGGCGGCATCTACAGCGGTTTCGTTTCCAGCGCACTCTTGAATCATGTCAATCACGGGGACGATGGCTAAACCTTCTTTTCCTCGCACACGAATCGCTCTGGCGTGCGCCACCGTCCACGCCCAACGCAACGCGTGCCATGATTTTGTGGCGTTATTCGTAAAAACATCGCCATACACATCAAACACACGTCGCGTAAGTCCAGTCCATACATTTTTAACCATCTTGTATTCCTCCAGCACGTCGTGCTCGTACGAGTCGCTCCCCTCGAGCTCCTTGGTGTTCGCCTCGCTCCAAAACGTCGGCGTGTCAAACTCCTCAGGCATCGCTCGCAAGTATTCGAAAAACCTCGATCGCGTGCCAAGCTCGTATTTTTCATAAATTAACGCCAAAATCAACGCCGCCTTGTCGTCAGCGCCGTGCTCGAGTTTGAGCTGCGCTAGCGTCGCGCCCAACCCGGGTCCATTGGCGTCGTACGTCGTCGCCGGATGCAGCACCGCGCGCCACGACACGCGCGCGTACGCATCCATAGCATCGAGCCCTTCGCGCGCGACGACACCCAGGCGCCCGTTCGCCGCCGAAGGCTCCGCACCGAGTTCCACGCCCGGAGACATGTCGATCTCCCCAACATCTTGCGCCTGCCGCACGAAATCAACCGCAATCGCGCGCAAATCCCGTCGAGCGCACGCCCCGCGCGCGCACGCCGCGATCGCACACATCACCATCGCCGCGCGCGCGCGATGCCATCGCGAACGCGCGCGCGATCGCGTCTCCATTCGCCGTCCGTCGTGTGCAAAAGTGCCGTCACTGTCGCCACTGTCGCGCGCACAGCGCTCGAGCTCACCCGCACGCCCGTCCGTACGTCGCGTCCGACGCGCACGACGTGAACGCATCTCGCGTCACGCACCCGTTTGCATTCGCGTGAGCGCGCGCGAAGCGCCGCACGGCGCGCACGGCGCTCGAGAACGCAGTCGCGCTTGAGGTTTACAGCGCACCATGATGCTCGCCATGTCGCGCGTCTCCCCGCGCGGTGCGGGACCCGTGCGCGCGAATGCGCGCGTGACGCGCGCGACGCGCCGAGCGCGAGCCCTCGTGCGCGCGAGCGCGGACAATAGGGACGATTCGCGGCGTGAGGGCGACGACGCGCGCGCATCGGCAGTGCCCTCTCCGAGTGAGGGCTACGACACCGTCGGCGCGCGTGACGAATCCGTCGAGGCGTCTGCTGCTCCGGTGGTGAGCGGTGATGATGCCGTGGTTGATGTGCACGTCGGTGACGGCGCGTCGACGGCGGTTGGCGACGGTGCGACGACGGTGAAGGATGCAAGCGCGCTGGCGCCAGAGGGCGCACGGACGACATCCGAGCGCGCGACTGCGACTGCCGCTGGCGGTGCGCCGCGAAAGAAATCGTCGTCGGGGAAGAAGAAGTCAAAGTCGAAGTCGAAGTCGAAGACGTACGCGTCGACGCGAGGACGGGGGATGGCGGCGCCGGAACCGACGATTGACGTGACGCTGGTAGCCGCCGGAGCCACGGCGGTTGGCGTCGTGGGATACTTTGCGTGGACGAAATTGAAGGGTGGGAACGGCGCGGCGGCGGGTAGTTCGGTGACAACGAGTAGTGGTGAGATGCAAGTCTCGGGCGCTGGGGGCGTGGGCGAAGAGGGTATGCCGGTGATGAATGTCACGGATGACGCGGGGATGGATGGACCGGTGAATATGGATGGACCGGCGACGAAAGCCAAGGCACCCAAGCGCACGATTACTCGAGAAGCCAAACGCATGCTTCGCGATGTGATGGATGAACTCAGAAGATCGCCCACGGTGGATGCGAGCGGGAAAAATCTTGGGGATGAAGGCATGGGGTTTATTTCAGAGTCGTTTGCGTATAACAACGTGGTGTCGTGCGTGGATTTGAGTGCCAACGGCGTCGGCGTGATTGGGATTACGGCGCTTTGCGAAGCACTAAAACACAATGACACGCTTACGATGTTATCTCTGGCGTCGAATTCGCTCGGCGACGAAGGGGCGGCGGTGTTGGGAGAGTTTTTAAAGACGAACAGCACGATTACGACGTTAAACTTGAACGCGTGCTCCATCGGCGACGACGGCGCCAGGGCGATCGCCGAAGCGCTCAAGACAAATACCACCATTACTTCGCTTGAGATGAACAATAACATGGTAGACTACGAGGGTTCGGGTGCGCTGGCGCAAGGTTTGGCGCAAAATACGTCTTTGGAGTTGCTCGCGATGAGCGGTAATTACGTCGGTGCGCTCGGCGCCGCCGCGCTCGGCGCAGCGCTCAAGGAGAACACTGGCTTGCGAAGCTTACAGCTCAATGGTAACGACATAGGAAACGAGGGATGCATTAAGCTCTGCGAAGGCCTCGGCGCGCGCACGGAGAAAATTAATAATCTTGACCTCGGGAACAACTCCATCGGACCAGAGGCGGGTCCGGCGATTCGAGACTACTTGGCCAAGGATGACGCGTTGACGCATCTCAACTTGTACATGAACGAACTCGCCAACGATGGCTGTGCGGCGATTTCCGAGGCACTCAGAGATAACAAGAAGATTGAGTTGCTCGACATTGGTGGGAACAACATTGGTGCTTATGGAGCTCAAAAGCTCGCCGAGGCGTTGAGAGACAACACGGCGCTCGTGACGCTTGAGCTCGGATACAATCCCATTGGTCCTCCGGGTGGTAAAGCGCTCGCAGAAACGGTGAAATTTCACGGGAAAATAAACGCTATTCGTATGGGATGGTGTAAAATTGGTAAGGAGGGTGGATTTGCGTTTGCGGACGCCATAAAGTACTCCTCCTCGCTCGCCGTGTTGGATTTACGAGGCAACGACCTCGGCGACGACGGCTGCGCCGCTCTCGCGCAGTCCCTTGCAGTCGTTAACGAAGTCCTCACCAATCTCGATCTTGGATACAACGAAATCAAAGATAAGGGCGCGTTCGCGCTCGCTCAAGCCATCAAGAACAACGCTGAAGGATCATTGTCCACGTTGAGCATGAATAACAACTACTTGACCAAATTTGGTGAAGTCGCACTCACCGAAGCCGTGGAGTTAGTCGAGGAGATGTCCCCAGGTCGCGAGTTGTACGTGCAGTTCTAGGACTTCACAATTCATTTTCTCGATTCGTATTGATCAAGCGCACACAAAACACACACAGAAAACCATTGATAAAATTCGGCGCGCGTTGTTAATAACAAACTCAGGTGGGAAGTAATAATCTTTTCCTCACTTCGTCGCGCAGCAATGCTCGAAGTCATCTTCCTCAGGCATGGTCAAAGTGAATACAACGCTCGAGGTTTAATTCAAGGCCAACGCGATTGCACGCTCACTGATTGCGGCGTAGAGCAGGCTCGAGCGGCGTCGCCTCGAGTCGCCTCTGCGCACTCGAGCGTCGCGACTGTCGTGTCGAGCGACTTGTCACGCGCGCACGAAACCGCGCGAATCATCGCACATGCAATGGGCGTGTCATGTACAACCGATGATCGACTTCGAGAACGCGCTTTAGGGTGTCTAGAAGGACTACCGCGGCGTGAGCTCAAATGCCTCGAGCCGAGAGCCTTCGCGGCGTGGATGAATAAATCACCCAACGCATTCGTGCCTCCCGATGGCGAGACCATCGCCGACATCGACGCACGGTTGCGAGCGTTTTTCATCGACACGTACCGCGCACACGCCGGTTCGGGCCACAAGGTTCTTTGCGTCACGCACGGCGGCGTGCTTGCTCGTCTGTTTTCCAGCGGCCTAAATACGCGCGACAGGAAACTCGCACACGGCGCGCGCGGCGTCGGCAACCTCGGCGAATGCGTCGTGTACGTCCATGAAAATGGTACGTGGGAATGTGCGTACGATGGCTGGGCGTCGACGCGATTTTTGGATTCACATGTTATCCAGTCCGCGGACGACGTGGCGTCGTGACGGCGCCCAAACGCCACACTTCTCGCCTCGCACCTGGCTTCCTCCGCCACGCCCTCGTTCGACGCATGTCGTTCACTATCACCGCATCTGCCATGCGTTCGACGGCGCCCGCGTCGTGTACGGCGCGCGCGGCGTCGAACGCGTTGGCTCGAGCGCGCGACCGCAGCTCAAGCGCGCGGCTTTCGAGCGCTATCCCTCGAGCTCGCGTCGTCGTCCGCGCCGAGGCGACGACGAGCGAGCTCGTTGACCGCGCGAGGTCGCTCACGAATGACTTGATGGATATGAAGACGGCGATGCCGACGGTGCGTCGCGCGGTTGCGGGCGCGCGGAACGATCTAAACGCGTTGCGGCTCTATCAAGACGCGCTCGAGGGCGAGGTTCCTGATGACTACGATCAGCGCGCCAAGCTCGAACGCGTGCTCGATGCCCTGGCGCAGTACGTCGTCGATAAGGCTGAAGAGGAACAGTTTTGGTACGACACGGAGAACAAGGTGCAGTCGAGCGTGGTGGATAACACAGACTTGACGGATGAAGAAAAGCGGGAAGTGACTGGGATGGTCGCCAATGTGGCGATGTGGGGGGTGCAAGGCGCGGTGTGGAATGCGTTAATCTTGCTCGTTGGGTTCGTTTCATTGGTGACGTTTGTGTTGCCAAACCAATAGCGCGCGCGTAAAGTTAAGTTGCAATTGATATCGTACAGTCTAGGCCATCGGACTCGGTCCGTCGAGGGCGCGTAAAGCGGCGCGCATCACCTCAGGATTTTTGTCATTTGTCATTTCCCTCAGCTTAGTCTCACTCGTGATTTTGAAGTTCGGATCGTTCGCGATGGCACGGATGGCGTCCACGGCGTCAAGGCGGAGCGCGCTCGATTGTGTATCTTCAGATGCCAGAACGACCATGGACAGTAAAGTCTTGACGTCAAACGTTGCCGCGCATTCGCTTGAAACCGTGCGCATCAACCCAACGCATGCTTTCAACGCTTGTCGCCGTCTATCTCGACTAAATTCGGGATCAAGACTAGTAGCGCACAATGCCGCGCATTTTGACGCGTGCGCTCTCAACGCGTCGATGGTTTTCACGCGGTTCGTACACGTCGCAAGCACCGCCATAGCGGCGACTGCTGACGCTCCTGTCGCTTTCATTCGCAACTCAGTTTCAAACTTTGCCGCCTCAATTCTTTCAGCCGAGCCAGCGACGCCTACTCCAGAATCGATATCGTCTACGTCGGGCGCTTTCGCCAAAAGCACGGCGTCCACGCACGAAACAATCTTCGGAACAATAATGTCATCATCAACGCCGTCAATCGCGCTCACGGCGACTAAAGTTGCATCTAGCGCATCAAGTGCGGCTTTTCTATAGTCTGATTTCGTCCGCGCACACTCTGCGAGAAGTGCGTCGATGACGGTGACAACGCCCATGGCTACGTTTATGTCCTTCGCGCTCGATTCCATCACTTTTGCAACCGCGGTGAGTAAAGACGTCTTCCCTTCCCAAATACGGCCAGGAAGCTCGGCAATTAACATTCCCATGATCTCATTTGCTTTTGTCGACATCACGTCTGGCGCTTTACTTGCGATAGCGGAAAAAACCTCGGCGGCTTGACGCTTGCGCTGCCATTGCTTGGCCATCAAATACTTCGTCGTAATATCGCGAATTTCATCAAAGTAAATGCGCAACGTATTCGTCACCCCGCCGGCATTTTCATCCCAAACTTCGTTCCACTTTTTGCTCCCCGCGGCTTCGGTGTCATACGCACCGACGAAAGCGAGAGGTAAAATTAACGTCGCTTGCGGGCGAAGCGCGTCGGGAGCACTTCTCGATAATTCAAGCGCGAGCTGCGCCGCCACTGCGCGTTCTTTTTCAGCTTCACTTTGAGCTAATCGCACGATCTCCAACGCTAATGCATTCACGCGAGGTTCAGTGGCGTATCGCGCGATCGCAGCGATTGCGGCGACGAAGTTTAAGCGCACGAGCGCGCTCGCATCCGTGGACGCAGACGACAGCAACATGCTGAAGAGTTTCCCAGCGTGTGCGCGCACGAGTCTACCTCGGCGCATACACAGCCGCTGCAGGAAACGCCCAGCACCAGCGCGTGTATTTAAGCCCACTCCAGTGCGCAGGACTGAGCTCATCGTACCCACGATCTCGGTCATCACCTCTTCGTCAATGTGCGCCATGAGCAAATCCAATGTTTCACCCATCGGACTCGACTTCGCCGCACGCACGCGCATGTGTTCGAGTTTATCACTCGCCTCCTGACCGAAAGATGCAGCATGTTGCTCGATGTAATTCAAACGCGAGTCTTCCATGCTCGAAAGAGATTCCAAGAGCGTCTTGACAATGTCTGGAATGTGCGTCCGAATGGCGTCGCCGTCGGCAAATTTCACGAGCTTCATGATGACATCCATTGACAACGCTTGCACTTCCTTCACCGTGGACATCAACCCGCGTTCAAGTAGAATTGGCAGCACGATTTGGATCGTTCGTTTCACTTCCGATGGGCCACTGTGGTGAGCGTCGCATAAACGCAACGTCAACGAACGAACTGAGCGGCACAAACCTTCGCCAGCGACGCGAACTGTTTCTTTGATGTCATCGATGAGTCGCAAACACACGTCCCACACGCGTTCGAGGTACGGTTCAATGTCACTAAATGACCGACCTGATAATATTTCTCCTAGTGCGCTCGCACTGGATTGTCGTGACCGCCACAAACGACTGCCCGCTTCGATGAACAACTCATCCAAGATGGCTCCAAAGTGCGCGTCAATTGTCGCCTTTGGCGAATCGATGAGCGACGTCCAGATCCCCTTTACGGCTTCTTGCATTTTCGGATTCGGATCGTGCATCATGCGGTAGAGTTTAGGCACGAGCTTTTCAAGATGTGGCGTGAGAGCGTCGCCCGCTCGCTTGGCGATGGATGCGAACCCAAACGCCGCGCCGCGAGACGAGTTCATCGCCGCTTGATGGTTCGCCAAGTCCATAAACTTGTAAATCAAATCTGGTTGCCCGATGTCAGTGACGATGCTGCACAGTTCTTGATAGGTTGTGAGCGAGTTCTTGTCGCTATCACCTCTCAGTGCCTTGTCGTTGATCGCAATCGTACCCTCCTCGAAAACTTTGGCATTGTCGTCCAATTTGATGTGACGCTTCTTTGGCGCTTCGCCATTCAGCGTACCAATGAGCGATGCCAAGAGCTCTTTTTGCTGCACTTCGTCGCCCATTTCATACAACAAACTCATCCCACGACTCGCCAGCTCTTGCGTTAGCTCGTTAGAGTCGCCGAGTAAACTACCGAACGCTTCTTGGGCCTCTTGTAACATTGATAGCATTCGCGGATGGTTATCTGTGTGCATCACGAGTGACAATAGCCACACGCACGCCGCGCACCTCTTCTCGACGCGACTCGAGTATATGTACTGGTTGAAGATAGCGTCTATAACGGCGTTGTGAACGTGTCGGCGAGGGTCTGCGTCAGCAGTGTAATTTGCCACGCGCGATTTCACCTCGTCTACGTCCATGGATGTCGACGCTTCAGTGTCATCCGCCGCGCGCGCTTTGACTTCTGCGTTGAGCGTCGTAAATGACGTCGTCAACACCTTGTCTGCGTTGACATTCGCACCACCCCATGCGCACGCGATGGCCTCACCGATAACAAATTGCGCGTCGTCATTTTTAACCTCACACATCGACAACACGCTCGGTAAAAGCACCGACGTCGTGCTCTCTCTCGCGTCGTTGAGCATGATGTGCCCAGCCGCGCGCGCAGCGAGCTTGGACACGTTCGGATCGGTGTTCTTCATCACTTCACACAACGCACTTAACGTATCCCCGACGACTACGGAAGGTAAGAGCTTGCGAAGCGACGTGTGCCCGATGGCTTCAGCGGCGACGGCTGCCAACGTCGCCTCTGCGCTCGCGCCCCGCCCAACCTTGCTCGCCATTTCGATGAGAATTTTCAACGCGCGCACGGCGTCGGTATCAGGAATGACGCCAGAAGCAACGATGTATCCGCTTGCACACAACGCACCGTCTTGAAGCTCGAGGCGCACACCGCGATCTTGCGTTTGACATGACGCGAGGAATTCGTCGAGAAACGGTACGCGGGCGTCGGCGGCTAGTGAGGGGACAAGAATTCCGCACAATTTCGCCGCTCTCCGTCGCGTTTCGATATCCGTGTGTGCCACGAAATGACGCAGACGAATTAAAATGGCATCTGAAGTGGTCTTGTCCTGCAAAAGCTCGGGAGTGCGCTCGATGAGATGAATAAAACTCTTGAGCGCCTCCGCCGCGAGCGCCGGCCCGGCGGATTTCACCAAGCACCGGTTGAGAAAGTTCAAGTACAACGTGACGTCTTCTGATGTCAAGACGCGGGATTTCGCGACATCACGCGCAATACACGCGTTGATGAACTCCAAGGCCGCACTCATGGCGCTTTCGGGAAGGAATAGTGGCGCATGCAGTGCGGGATTGATGCTCAAGCCAGGCAATCGCGTCGCCAAGTCGCGAAGCGCGGAGGACGCGGATGGATACTCTTCGAGTACCTTTGGCGTTTTCCCACGACAGAACGCCAAGTATTCCATATATCGATAGTGCTCCACGGCGAGGTCATCGAACAACGCATCTTCATTGGCCCAGGTCTTTGGCTCGACGTCGCGGTCGCATCCTTCCCACGGCTCGATGGACAACGTCGCGCTCGCAATCGTTTCTCGCGTCGTCGACGGTCGCAATCCAGCGCGCCCTAAAACTTGCATCTCATGCTTTGAGTCTCCAGAAACGACGATGGCGGCATATCTCGATGGGATGTGTGAAAATGGAAACATTTCATTCGCCCATTGTGCGCCGACGAGACGCTTGGTTCGGTTGTCCTTGTCGACTACGGCGCTTAATATGAGTTCCTCCATGCGCGTCTGCACGTACGTCGACGGCGATTCTCGGTACGCCTTGATGAGCACGCGCGCGGCTTCTTGCACATATGGTTTTACACCATCTGATTCGGTGTCGAGCGCAGAAAATATGCGTTCGGCAAGAAGCACGTCTTTATTTGCGCTCGACCGGTCGCGTTCGACGAGTTGTGAAAGCGCCTGATAGCAAAAGCCTCGCAATGACTCCTGCGCAAATGTCGCCCCACGTTCGCCTTCTACAGAGCCGTCGAGTCTGGAATCTAAAATTTCTATCATACCAGCCATGAGAGATGGCGCGAAGGCGGCGAGCTCAGCATTTGTGGCGTGCGTGAGAATCCAAACTGTAAACTCCATGCCGCACGCCTTTAATCGCGTCGTGGTACCCTCGCCGTACAAACACATTTTTACCACCTCGATGTTTTTCGGGAACATATCTGCCGCCGCGATAGAACGCGTGAGTAAGTTGATGATCTTGAGCTTTACCGCGGGTGATGCGGGAAGCACGCGCGACTCGACGGGAACGTCTAAAGACGATCCTAAAAACAACCGAAACAACCTGGAGGCAACATCCGCGTCGTCTAAATTCACTATCGGTCGGTTTGTTTCCCAAGTACATCGGCGCTTGAGTAACTCTTCACCGCGTTTTGCCACTTCGTGATCGCTGTCGCACGACGCCACGATGCAATGCGTGAGCATTTCCGAACCACTGACGAGAAAACGGACCGAGTCTTCGTCTCGCGTCGGCGATTCGGTTACGCCGGTTTCTTTGTCATCATCTTTGTCCGTACTCATTTCCACATCTTTTGCCCGCTCGCAAATTTCTGCCGTGGCAATGAACTCCAACAATGCAAGTTTTCGTTTCGCCAGCGCCTCTGCGCTCGGTTTCGGCTTACCTTTGCCTAGAATTCGCTCCACGGCGTTTGGACTCAACATCGGCGGCGCTGTTAACGCAGGCGCCTCTTGCCCTCCTTGCGCCGCCGCTGCCGCCGCACCCGCCGCCGCCGCTCGTAACTCCCGCGCTGGCGCACCATCCACTCCCATCGCCGCATCCGCCATCGCGCGCAACCGCGTCTCTAGCGGATTATCCGTCGCGCGCGCGCTCGTTCCGCTCGCGTTGGGCGCGTAGCACAAAAATCTCAGCGCGCGGCTCAAAAACACCTTTCTATCCTCATCACGCACCAAAAACTCCACATCACGCCGACTATCATCTCGCTTCAGCGTCCCAAGCGCATCAAACGCTAATCGCACGAGCACATCGACGTGTTCCGCGCTCCGCGTCGACAATCCACGCAACGCGCGTCCGATCGCGCGTTCCCTCGTCGCCCCATCCGCGCGCCCGAACCCCTTCTCCACGTACACCAGCGCGAAATTCCGCACCATGGCGCTCGTATGCGTCGTATACAACGTCACCAGCGCATCCACGGGCAACGCACACCCCGTCGCCGGGTCTAATCGTTTATTAATGTGATGCAACAGCTTGAGCACCTCGCGCACCACCACCGCATCCGTCGTCTCGAGCATCTCAATAGCCTTGGGCACGAGCACGCCGAGCACGCGCTCGAGCTTGGCGTCATCCGTGAGCGCTAAACTCGTCAACGCGCGCTGAACGGCCGCGCACGTCTCCGCGGTGGATGCCATCGTCGTCAAGTGACGTTTCGAGTCAACGCGCGTCACACGTCAGACGCACGCGCACGCGCGCATGGGCAACGCCAAGAGCGCACCGCGCGCGACGGATGCGTCACGAGGTGCGATATCACGCATCGCATCGTGCCTGCGCGCGCGAGACGCGTGCGTCGTCGATGGCGCGTCGTACGTGGGCGAATTAGACGACGGTGAAGCGGTCGGACGATGTGACGGCGGCGACGCGCACGCGCGCGAGCGCCGCGACGTGGGCGCGGTGCGCGTGGAGACGGCATGGATCGATGGAGAGGAATGCGTGCGATGCGCGCGGGCGACGGGCGGGGTGGGGATGGCGGCGCAGGCGCCGGCAGAGGCGACGATGCGACGGAGACGAGAGACGCACGCGACGTGGACGTTTCCGCGCGACGCCATCGTAGGCGACGACGACGACGACGACGATGATGAATGCGATTCGTCGCGCGTGCGCATGATTATTTCACCTGCGTTTCACATCGCCGGTGCGCGGTGGCGATTGCTGTGGCGCGTCGATGATGTGTCGGCGTCGCTCTTCGCGCGTCTCGAACGATCTCGACGCGACGTCGACGTCGTCGCTCGATGGTCGTTTGCGTTCCGCGTCGGCACCGAGCGCCATCACGAAGTATTCATGAATGCGCAAAGGTTTCGAGTTGGACACGCGTGCGGGGTGTGGAATTATATCGCAGGCGCGTCGACAGAAGGGGAATCGAGTCGGATTGAAGGCGAATGCGTCGTCCAAGCGACGCTCGAAGAGCCGGATCCCGAGGACGTCGACGTCAACGTACGCATGTTTGAGCGTCTGTCGATGCTCAAACATGCGCAGGGCTATTGTGCGCCGTACGTGCGGTTGATTTCGGAATGTCCCCTGCTGTTTGTGTTTGAGGATTTCGTGACGGATGAAGAGGCGGAGCATCTCATGGCTATCGCGAAATCGGATTTACGTCGAAGTCGAGTCACGGATGGAAAATTGAGCGAGGGACGAACGAGCTCTGGAACGTTTCTCACTGGCGCGCGCGCGAACGATTCGGTGGTGATGCGCATCGGGGACCGCATTCAGCGCGCGCTGCGAGAGACGCCGCAGATTCGCAAGCGTCAGTCTCGGCAAAAGCTCGTCGCCGTCGAGCCGATGCAAGTCGTGTCGTACGAAAAGGGCGAATGCTACACGGCGCATTTTGACAATCGCGCGAATTGCTTGCGACGGGCGGTGACTTTTATGTGCTACTTACACGAACCATCTCGCGGTGGGTCGACGCATTTTCCCAAGGCGAAAGCGATGACGAAAATTGATGAGAGGTCGAGCACGAGAGTCGGCGTGCGAATTCATCCCAAACGTAATCGAGCGATTGCATTTTGGAACGTCAATGACGGCGTTGAAGATGGCGCATCTTTGCACGAAGCCGAGACAGTGATTGAAGGAAATAAGCAAATTTTCACGCAATGGTTGTGTGTCGACGAGACGTCTTCGACCTAGGCGCCGACGTAGGCGTTTCGACGCGTTTGATGCGTGAGCGAAATTTTACGTGACTCGCTGGCAGACACTACACTTGTACGCGTGTACGAATGAAACATGGCGCTCTCGCGAAAACTTCTCGCCGTGAGAGCGCTCAAATGTGCTGTAATAATGATGAATCGATGAATCTTTCTGAAGTTACGTCGTGTTAAAACGGCTACGGGACTACAAGTACACACAAAAGTTTTGAAAAGCTAGATTGTTGTTGAGACGGCGTCTGCGTTTAATCCGACGAATCCTTCTTGGACTTCTTCGCCTTCTTTGCAGATTTGTCACCGTCTTCGTCACGAGAACGCTTTTCTTTCTTGTCCTTCTTCTCCTTCTTCTCCTTCTTCGTGACATCCTTGTCCGGGTTGTACGAGCGAGGCGCGGTGAGAAGCGCCGGCGCGTCGCTCGAGCGGTTCTTGTCGTGCTTCTTGATGTCGCCGGAAAGCTTCTTTACACCAGAAGCGTCACCGAGCGTTTTACCTTCGAGCTGGCGCAAGCGCGCCTCAACCTTTTCACGCGCGGTGATGCCAATCGTGGCTTCAGAGCTCTCACCGAGAGCGTCAACGCGAATCGACAAGGCGCACTTGGCGGCCAAGACTCGAGAAATCTTCCCTTTGAACTTTGGCGCCGCTTGACCAATCAAAGACGCGTGGTAAATCAAACCATACTTTGGCGTCTCGTGTTTGGTCTTCAACGCACGGAAAAGAGCCTTTTCGGCACCCAAAATTTGCACCGTCGACGCCGGGTGCTTGGCAAGGTTCATCAAAGAACCCGCGTGGGAAATGAGGCGCGCGCCGACGAGTTCGCCAACAAGCACCGTCAAATTGGGCGCGATCGCATTCATTCGAGCCTTCAAATAGTCATATAATTGTGCGCGGTACTCGCTCAGAGAAATGACTTGATCAGCAAGTTGCTTGATGTTATCCAAATCCTCGTTGGAGATTTCAGTACCCATGGAAATGATGGCCGCATCCTTGACTTCAGCTTCAACGTCTTCATCCAAAATGCCAGAGAAATCAAGATCGGCAGCGTTCACGCGATCACCCATGAGCTTAGCCGACTTGGCATATTGCATGTTGTCTGCGATGATCTTCGTAAGCTCGGGGAAGTGCCAGCCGTACCACTCGCGAACACGCATCGAGTACGTGTTCAACTCCTTGTCGAGTTCGTCGAGCAAACCAATGGCTTGAATCACCATGGTGTCCACCTTGTCTGGGGAAAACTTGAGTTTGTACCGAGACAACGAGTGGGACAAACCGAGTGCCATGGGAGCGATATCCGCATCGGTTAAACCACCGATGAGTTCATTCAACTGATAGCGCACGCCGCGCATGAGTTCCATCACGCCGGCGCTCGCCACGCAGTTAATCCCAAGCTTCTCCTTGATTGCCGCGCCAAGCTTAGAATCCGCCACCGCGAGCGTCTCACCCTCGGCATGCTTTGTCAAGAACTTCTTCAAGTTCTTACCAACTTTAGAGTCCACCAAAGTCGCCGCCGCCGCCAACGCCTCGGTGGTATTCTCAAACTTGCTAAACGCCTTCATGGAGACCATCTTCTTCGCGCCCTCAATCGTGCTAAACGCACTTTCAAGCTTCTACGAAGTCGTACACCAATACACACATCCATCATTCGTCAGTCAACGCACGCGAAACGCTACAAACCCTCGCCACGCGCGCGCCACGACGCGTACCCGCCGCAGCCGTCGCCCGATCGCGCCTTTACCCCAATTCCGCCGCGCCTTACGCGCGCACCCACATCGCACCAACGCCCCCCGCGATCCGCACCCTCACGCGCGCACGACACACACACGTACCTCTGTGTCATCAAGCTTCTTCTCATCCTTCACCTTGAACAACGAATACCCCGCCGGGGTTTCAAACAACAACAACATCCCCGCGCGACGACAATTTCAATGCACAGCTCGAGGAAAACTCGCACGCGTGACGTCGACGATGACGCGCGGACGATGCGATGTAAACGACGACGACGACGACGAAAGATGCGTTGTGTCGCGAATGGCCCGTAGCGAGTGACGCTTGGCGATGGACGAACGCGTCGACGGCGGCGAATTGTGACGGGATCGCGGCGGCGGCGGCGGCGGCTGGTTCAGTGTTCAAAACGGACCTGTGCCGTGTGCGGGACGACGCGCGCCGCGCCGCGCCGTCACACCGCGCTGGACGACATCGAGCGGCGGTGCGCGCGATGGACGTTGTTGGGATGATTCAAGACGCGCGCGCGACGGCGTTGGGGTATTGGCAATCGGTGCGTTGAGGTGTTTTTCGTGTGGATGATGTGTGCGTTGATTCGCGTGGAATCTCGTGTGGAGTCTCGTGACTGACGCTGACGCGACGGTGATTCTTGTTTTTATGCAGCTTCCGCGAAATGCGCGGTTCTTTCTGATGTGGATGGTATTCCGCATCCTCGGCGGGTTCATTCGGAGCTTGTTTGCGAAGCCCGCGAGCGCGACGCCGAAGAAAAACGTGGTGGAGTGCGATACAGTTGAGTCGTTCGAGAGCGAGCTAGCCAAAGCGAAGGCGGCGAAACGAGCCGTGGTGATTGATTTTACGGCGACGTGGTGTGGGCCGTGCAAACGCATCGCGCCGATGTTTGCTGATATGTCGGAGGAGTACGACGCTGCGTTTTTGAAGGTGGACGTGGACAAGAACTCCGAGGTGAGCGGCTCACACGGCGTGACAGCGATGCCGACGTTTGCATTTTACAATACAGATGGCGAGAAGCACTCGGAGACTGTTCGTGGGGCGTATCCCGCTAGAATTGGCGAAATTTTGACATCTTTGGGCGTCAAGCGCGTCGTCAAGACGACCGAGGATAAAAAGGAAGAGTAAGAAGCATCGCATGGCATCCTCGCGCGTGTGTGTAATAACGACATGATGAATATCGTCTATGCTCGGATTGTTTTCTGTCGTGTCGTTACACATGTCTCGAACATGTCCCATCGAGGACATGCGCTCTGTCTCGACATTAACGTCGCTTTGTTTGCACGATGTCACGGGTACACTCGCCACAGTTGCGCACGCCACGGAGCGCGAGATGCTTTAGATTGTACTCGAGCAACCACGTTTTCATGGATGCTGATGACGCAAGCGTAATTGATATCGATAGTGACGGCGACCGCCCGTCGGGCACTCGAACTGCGAGCAACCGACACCGCGCGCTGATGTTAATAAAGCACATAGCGCTTGTAGCGCTCATACTCATCATATACATCACGCTGCACGAGTTTGGGCACGCCATGGCGTGCGAACTCGCACGAGGATACACACTCGAGGAGATAGAAGTGCTCAACGTGCGAGTGTACCCGGTGTTCGGCGCTGGTGAGGGCTGGAGGAAACTTAGCACCCGATTTGGCGAAACGAGGTGCGTCCGCGACGTCGGCTTGAGCTCAACAAAGACGCACGGCGTGATTCTAATGAGCGGATTCATCTTCACGTCAATCGTGCAAGTTATTGCGCTTATTTCGAGCACGTGCGGGTTTCTGCCGTACGGCATTTACTGTATTTGTCCCGACTTTCTTTATTATGCCACATCGCCCAAAAGCGAGTTTCAACAGGGAGTCTCGCTGAGCCGCCCCGCGTGGTTGATGCAGCTAACAGAGCCTGATGACCCAGAGACGTTGTGGACATCGTACAATTCTGCGATTGCAATTATTGTGTCGACATTAGGTACGATGTTTTTCTATCTGCAGACGAGGCAGCTCTTGAAAGCGCGGAGCGCGTAAACAAATATTCATAATCACAAATATCCAACAAATATAATCGCTCATTCTTCATTCGCGCCTTCGGCGGTAATCTTCTTTTCAGAAGAAATACGAGCCGCAATTTGAGGACTCCATGCGTGCGTCAATCGTCGCTTATCAGTCGAACTTCGTCGCAATCGATCCATGGGAAATTCGTCCTGGAGGCGAGGCGATTCCTCTGTCGCAAAAAAATCACGAGGACTCTTGATCCCTTGCGCGCAAAACCAAGCGATGTTTTTATTCGCACGGCTGATTCCGTATGTTGAAGAGTGTGCCATATAGTCGGCGATACCGCAGTACGCATTGATTGCGACAGAAACCGCTTCGCGCTCTTCCGGCGCCAAACATCGCCCGAGCTCGCAAATCACCCGCTCGCACGTCTTTGTTTGCAACTCCATGTCACCCTTTCGTGCAAGCATGCGCAAGATATCGTGCCCTCGCTGTATGGACTCCCCAATTTGATCAGCATCACTCGCACTGGCGTCGTAAAATGTCGATAATCGCCACGCATCGCGAAACAAAAAGTGCGAAAGCAAATACGCAAACGTCTCTCGCGTATCCGTCAGCGTCGCCAACAGCGCGAGGACAAATCCCGCCGACCAGTTGTGCGAGCAATCGTACACAAGCCACGCAAACTCCTCTTTTGTAAGCGACGAGTCGTCATACGTAAAGTCCAACATCTTTGCGAGCGCGCCAATTTCGAAATTAAAGCAGTCCCACGGCGTCTGCGCCGAATCCGCGTCGTCGCCCAGCGCCATGTACTCGAGCCCAATCCGACGTAAACCTTCAAGCTCCGTCAACGCCATGCCCCCGTGCGAAAACACGCGATACATCTCTACCTCCTGCGCGTTATCGGCACACGCGTCGCCACTGTCAAACGAAAACAACGCGTCGAATTCCTCCAACACATTTCGCGGCTCTCCAATCTCCGTCGCGAGCGCCCGCCGCCAAAACGTCACCGCGCACGGCCCACACAACACCGCAAACAACCCCGGATGCGTCGCCTCGCGCGTGGACAACACCCCACTAAACCCTTCCGAGAACCGTACCCACGCCTCGCCGCGCTCGCCCCGTCGCAAATGCGCCAACGCACCGAAATCAAAAGCATCGCGCCCATCCGCGGCTAACGCGTGCATCGCAAACCACGCGCTCGTCTCCGCCCGCGATCGCGTCCTCGCATCCACCCGGTCACCAATCGTATCAATATCCTCCCGCAAATACACCCCAACGCACCGCCCACGCGCGCGTGCGTCCCACGATCGCGTGCATTCGCGAAGTAACGCCGCCGCGCGTATCGCGCGCGCGTGCGTCGACGCCGCGATTGAATCGTACCACGCGCTCACGAAGAACGCCACCAGTCGAATTTTCTCCTCCTCGCGCGTGCCAACGTGCTCAGTGCGCATGCGTGCGAGCACGACGCGGATGAACGCACCGACTGCAGCGGTGTCTGCGCACGGCACGGCGGGGTCGTCGTCGACAAAGACGCATCCAGGGCGCGTCGCGCGTTGCGATTCGGCTACGCGCGATTGCGCGTGCGCGAAGACCGCGCGTTCGAATTCCTTACACGCGCGCATCATGGATGTGCGGTCGGCCAGGGAGAGTTTGCTTGCGATGATGATCCAGATGTCCAAAGGGACGTGCGCGCGCGGCGGTGGTGGCGATGCGGCGGCGGGGGATGGGGTGGACGCATGTTGGCGCTCGCGACGCGCGCGTTTGCGCGGCATGTCGACGGTGACGGTGACGGCGACGACACTGGTGTATTTGCACGGCGCCGCCGCGCCGCCGCCGCCGCCGACGACGTCACCGCGGTGTGTATGCGTATGCGTCTACGGTGGCGGGTGATGTACGAGCCAACCTCGCGTCGCGATGTGTCGTCGTCGCGACCGCCACGCGGTGCCCGCTTTGCGCGTCGCGTCGATTGTGTGTCCATTGTCGTCGCGACTGGTTGACAACTGTACCACATTGGTGATATTTCATGAATAGAGCTATGTGTTTGTGTTTTGTTTTCTGTGTGCATGAGTCGCGCATGACGTGCCGGTCCGCGGTGGAACGATCGATGGCGCCCAAAGCGCGCGCGATCGATCGATGAAGCAGCTGAATGAGCGCTTTATTTTTTCCCCAACGATGCGAGCGAATTCGCCTTGGCGCGCGCCAAGAACGCCTCTTGCGCGGCGACGACGTTCGCCTCTTTCCCTTGCCATGTCTTCAAGCACGACGCTTGTAAGGCACGGCCGTACGAATACGACAACGTCCACGGAGCTCGATCGCCGGCGAATTCAACCATCACGCGTAATCGCTCCGTGGCTTCATCCTCTGTTTGCCCGCCAGATAAGAACAAAATCCCCGGCACACTCGGTGGAACGACATCACACAACGCTTTCACGGTTTCAATCGCCACGCGAGCATCGAGTCCGTCATCATTCGCCGCGCCTTTGCGATCCGACCCGGGCGTCACCATGTTTGGCTTTAAAATCATCCCATCCAACCGCACGCCGTGTAATCGTAACGCCGCAAACACCGCATCGAGCACGCGCACCGTCACCGCGCGGCACGTATCCACATCATGCTCGCCATCCATGAGAATCTCCGGCTCCACGATGGGTACCAATCCATTTCGTTGGCAAATCGACGCGTACCTCGCCAACGCGTTTGCGTTTTCAGCCGTCGCCAACGCGCTCGGAAACCCTTTCGCGGTATCAATCGTCAACACCCCGCGCCACTTGGCGAACCGCGCACCCAGGGCGTAATATTCCTGACATCTCGCGTCGAGACCATCCAAGCCACACGTGGTGGTTTCCTCGGGCGATCCGGGCAACGCGACAACGCCGGCGTCGACTTTTATCCCGGCGAGCGCCCCGCGAGACGTGAGCTCATGCACGAATGTCTTTCCGCTCAGCGCCGTCCCGCGCAATGTTTCATCGTACATGATGACACCGGAGATATATTCTTCCATACCAGGCGCAGTGAAGAGCAACGAGCGCAGGGCGACGCGCAGTTCGAGCGTGTTTTCGCACCCAATCGATGCGAGACGCTTTCCAATGGTTCCCGTGGATTCATCCGCCGCGAGCACGCCCTTTCCGGGCGCGCTTAGCGCCTTGGCCGTGGCCGCGAGCTCATCCGCGTACGGGGTATCGAGCATGACGTTCGTCGCGAGCTCGACGTGCGTGCGCGTCGCAATGTGCGGGGCGAATCGGAAAACCATATCCGCACACCGCGCCTCACTGGACCGTCGCTCAAGCGACGCGAAAGACGCCCGGGCGAGCCGTACGGTGCGCGACGATGCCCGCTAACGTCACATGGCGCGCCGCGCTCGCGGAAACGCGCGCGCAACTCGCGGCGTTGGCGCAGGAAATGCGTCGACACGGCGACGCTGGACGATCGATGGCGAGTCCGAATGTGTTCAATCGACGCGCAATCGGTCATGTCGCACCTACGACGCGTGCGCCTGAGTTTGCGATGGATGTGAAAGTGTCCGTGATCTATTGCGCGGCGTTCTTTGTGCTGAATTGGCTCGTGCGCGCGTGCGTGGTGGAGCCGTTAGCGAGACGATTGATGGGATTCAAGAATGCCGAGTCGCGCGGAGGACGCGCAAAAGTGCAAAAGTTTGCGCAAAGCGCGTTAGAGATGGTCTTTTACGGCACGTTTACGATTATTGGTGCGTTGCTCGTGCCTCAACAGCCGTGGTTTTGGCCGAGTACAGAGTGGTGGCGAGGCACACCGACGAAGACTTTAGCCACGAGCGCGGCGTTGCGGTGTTATTATCTGGCGTACGGCGCGCGGTACGTCGCGGCGATGGCAAACGTATTAATGGAGCATAAACGTAAAGATTTTTGGGAGATGCAATTGCATCACGTGGCAACAATATTGGTGATTGTATCGTCGTACACCACGGGGTGGACCAGAGTCGGGGCGGTGATTATGCTCGTGTTGGACCCGGCGGATGTGCCGTTGCACGCGGCCAAGTGCGCCAAGTACGTCGGGGACGCGCGAGGGAATAAACGATACCAACTTGCTGCGGATGTGTTGTTTGGAATTTTTATGCTCACATTCTTTGTGATGCGTTTAGTGATGTATCCGTATGTGGTATGGAGCGCTGGTTTTGAGGCGAGGAAGTTTTTTACGCCCAACGCAGCGTATTACTTTTGCGTCGCGTTGTTGTGCGTGCTCTTGTTTTTACAAGTGTATTGGTTTGGTTTAATCGTCAAGGTAGCACATCGCGTCGTCGTCGCTGGTGCCGCAGAAGACGTGCGAAGCGATGACGATGAATCCGACGACGACCAAGCCGACGCCGACGCGAAGAAGACCAAGTAATTGAAATGAACTGATTTTGTAATGCACACCGCGAGAATTTTTTGTAAGCACCCGACGCGTCATTGCGCGCCACGGCACATGTTTGCCCGCACACCCGCCGCACATGCGCATCGCATCGCATCGTGCGCGACGCACCGCACGCGACGAATCCGTCGGGGCTCGCGAGAGACGCGCGCGGCGGCGAGCGCGCCAGAGACGCCGCGCGCGTGGGCTGACAAGTCTATCGCAATTATCGGCGCCGGTCCGTCTGGTTTAGCCACAGCGCTGGCGCTGCGCAAGTACGGTATCACAAACGTCAAAGTCTTTGACCGCGTGAGCGAGTTACGGCCGAATATCGGCGGTGGATTTAATTTAAATGGAGGCGCGCGAGTGTTGTGTGAGCTCGGGCTCGAGGACGTCTACGCGTCTCTCGCGAATGATTTACTCGGCGTCCGCGCGCGTCGCGTTGAAGGGCAGCAATTGTTTGAAGTCAAAGTGCACGAGATGATTTCGGCGGATGTTGACGGGCGCGAGGCGCTGGTGAGTGAGAATGGTCGCGTGCTGTGTGGGACGGTGCAGCGCGCGGATTTACAACGCGCCATGGCTTCGGCGTTACCGGATGACGTCATCATGTTGAATCGCGGCGTCAAAAGCGTGCAGGCGAGCGTGAATGGCACGAAATCAACCATTACGTTTGAAGACGACGCGGTGGAGTCGTTTGATTTAGTGATTGGCGCTGATGGCATTGATAGTCAAGCGCGCGTCGCCGTCGACGGCGGCGCGTCGCCGCCCAAGTACAGCGGCATTCGCATCGTTTTCGGGTGCACGCCCGCGGGTTCGGATGCGCGTCCGGCGAGTGAGATGAACACCGCGCATCAATGGTTCGCGGATGGCATGTACATGCTGTGTTTTACCGGTGGTGGCGATCGAAAGGAGGCGAAGCAGCATAACATCGCGGTGTGCGTGCGAGACGAAACGCGGCGGGACGAAAACACCGCGTGGCGCGCAAAACCCGCGGCAAAGGATGAAACCATTTTGCTTTTGCGATCCAAGGGTGTGCCACAAAGTGCTATCACGGTTGCGGAATCATGTGATCGATTCTTTGACGTAGGTGTGCATTATCATGATGTGCTCGAGCGATGGAGCGATGCCGACGGTTCGGTGACGCTCGTCGGCGACGCCTGTCACGCGATGCCACCATTTTTAGGTCAAGGCGCAAACCAAGCCATGCAGGATGCATTATGCGTCGCATCGTGTCTCTCAAAAGTTGGGTTGACGTACGCCACCACCGCGGACGCGTTACAGGCGTATGAGAACATTCGCAAGCCACCGACGGCGGCCATCATGCAAAGCTCACGCTTTATCGGCGCGTTGGAAACCGGCGCCGGACCGGTGTCATTATTTAGAGACGTAGCATTCTTCATCGCGGGCACGCTCGGAATTACGGGCAAAGTATTTTTAACGGGTGCCATGCCCAGATTTGAGGCTTAGCGATGCGCGTAGACGCGCATAGGTTGAAACACGCACGCGCAGTGACATTTGCGATAGACTGAAAAAACGCACACAAAAAAACGCACGAAACATGGGACGATGACAGGGATTCGAAGGAGACGCTCGACGGGTTCGCTAAGTACGTGACGAGAGGTCTACAAAAACGTCAGTTGTCGCAGCATCCACTCGAGTACGCGCTTGATTCTACACTACACACGTACGCGCTTGATTCTACATGGGCAGACGAGTACGGGTGGGTACCATACGAGGAAATATTCTACCCTCTTGCACTAGAGTTCGGCGTCGGCGAAGGAAAATCGTTTCAGTTGATAATGGATTTCCTCAGCAAGCTACAACAATCATGCGTTGTGGGCTTTGAGTCGAGCGTGCCCCTTCCAGAGAACTGGAAACTGCCCGCGACGCCAAAGATGCTCATAGTTTCAGGCGAATTTGAAGATACGTTGCCAAACTTTTTTCAGATCCTGAACAACGACGCTCGATACAGGATGGATCTTCAAGATCCATCCTAATATTTGGAAAATAATGCCAAATAAAACACCATGGCTTTAAACCATGGGCAGGACGAGCTCAGTGGCATTCGGCTTTAACGGATCTGGGAAGTGCACCAAAAGCCACTGGTCGGTGCCGACTTTAGCGTTGCCAGGTTTCGTAGGCTCTGAAGACGGCCCAGCGTGCGTGCGCTTGAGTAAGATGATATCGCCGATGCACCAATCGCCTGGCTTTTGTTCTTTTTCAAACCAGCCGATGCCAAAAACATCAGTCGGCGACACGCTCTTGGCACTTGGTTTGCCACTCGGTTTGGGTTCTTTGGCTTCTGGTTCGACGTAATTTTCAGGCGCTGAGATGACGTGCACGAGTTCGCCCGTGGGTTCGGTTTCGTCGACGTCAATCGAACTGAAACAGCACCCGGACGACACTGGAGAATTTCGCGGGCGATCCGCGGGCGCCGCCGCGACGGGTGCCGCCACGACTTGCTTGCCTTGCGCGCCCGTAACCTTGTCGTAACCGCTCGCGGTCGCTTTGTAAAACACTGGGTAAAAGCTTCCTGGCTTGTTAAACGTCACGCGTCCAGTTTTTCCAGTACGCAACACGAAACAATCGTACGTGCCTTCCCATTCGCCTTCTCCACCAATGGCTGCAGCCATGGCATCGACGTCGAAGCGGAAATACGAGCCATCCGCGGCTTGGTCGACTTCAGACACGCCTAAAACATCGATGGACGTCGTGCATCCGACAATGTTTGCATGCAGGCCACCGCCACTTCGATAGGTCGAGCCTGGGAGCTTTCCCAAGTCGGTGGTTTCCCAGCGTACGCGAATCGACGACGCATCGTCCAAGGGTATCTTGAACGGCTTACCCCAGGGACATTGGCGTTGCGCAAGCTCGACTTCGTGCCACTCGCCATCCGCCCGCAATGCGGTCACCGTAAACGGCAAGGCTTCGTACGGCGCATCCGTGTGCACGCCGTACACTCTGGACCCGATATCGTGCAACACGAATTCGACGTCAAGCGTCTTCCACCAGTCACCGACGAGACCAGATTGTCCGAAACGAATGACTTCGCCCGGTAAATTCCATCCCGTGCCCGAATGCGTCTCGTACTTGGCAATCGATAACGGAAACGTCAACGGCGGCATTGCGAGCTCAGAGCTGTAATTCAAAAGCGTAAACGTATCTCCAACAGCCCAGTCGCCGGCATTGGCGTATCCGGCAGGGTTCCAGCACCCAACACCCAATCCGTCTGGTCCGCCGAACACGATGACCGCGGCGCTCTTCCCCTCCGAACCATCCTTCAACGTACGCTTCGCCACAAATGTGGCGCCGTCGCCCGCTTTTATATTCTGCGTCTTATACGCCTCCAAATTCTTACACGACCAATCGCCCACGATGGCGGTCAAATCATCCATGCGAAATCGAAACCATTTCCCCGCCGGATTCTCCTCGAGCGCGCTCGCGTCCGGATACGTCACATCCGTCACCTTTACCACGGGCGCCACCGCCACGAGTCGCCGCCGTGGGAACAAATATGGATCTGCCGCTTTCGCCACTTCCTTCGCCTTCGCAATCGCCGCCGCAGTCACCGCATTCGATGATGCCGGAGCCACTGGAGCCGACGGAACTGTGCCCGGCTCGGCGCGCTTGGCGTCGTACGCCTTGCTCACGAATGACTCAATCAGCGCCCGTATCGCCAGATTCGGCACCAAATCATCCAACGAAATTGCCGTGCGCGACATAGGATCCGTCCGGTGTTCGCTGATCCACCGCTCGATCGCCGCGCGGTCGTACGTGCGCCCTGTTCGCGTCACCATGGCGGGCTGGCGCATGATGTCGCAGGTGATGCAGCACACGAATGCGTCGGGCGCAGAGGCGATGAAGGCGTCATCGGCGTCGAGTTCGGCGGGGATGATGATATTTGCGGGCCAATCGTGCGGCATGGCGAATCGGGCGCGCGCGGATGCGGGTCCGGCGCGGACTGGCGCTGGATTAGGACAGTTCCGGAGTTGCGACCCGGAACGGTGTTGTGGCAACTATCAGTCAGTCTCAGTCTATGGTATATTTTGTATGGTATAACAATGCGCGCGCGGCGAAAGAAGGTAAAAATGTAATGTAAAGAAGTATGATGCGACCTAGTACGGCGCAACTGGGGGTTTCTTTGTGCGTAAGGGCACGACGACGGTGGACGGCGTGGGCGGTTTCATATCCTTGACGTCGTCGAGCTCAATGTTTGTGGTGACTTTATCGACGCCTCTGATGAGTTTTAACTCCACGGTGTCGCCCACAGTGAGTTTATCTAACGTACGATATAAGTCACTGCTGTCTTGGATTTGTTCGCCTGCGAGCTCGATGATGATGTCGCCCAGAATGAGACGCCCGCTCTCGTCGCGAGACGTGCTTCGCACGCCCGCGCGCCACGCCGGACCGCCTTCACGCGCGTCGAGGACTAAGACTCCACCGAGACCGAGCTGGTCGAGTGCACCATCAGGCGCGAATGAAATACCTAAAATTGGGCGAGTGACGCGCCCGAAACGAATGAGTTGGTCAACGATGCCTGAAACCATGTCGCTCGGGAGCGCAAAGCCGACGCCGCTCGACGTCCCGCTCGCGGAATAAATCGCCGTGTTAATTCCGATTAGCTGCCCGCTGGAATTTATCAGCGGGCCGCCACTGTTCCCTGGATTAATCGCGGCGTCGGTTTGGATAATCCCGTCGATTGGGCGCCCTGTGTTGCCGCTTTGAATTTCTCGGCCCAAGCCAGAAATGACGCCAGTGGTCAACGTATGGTCTAGGCCAAATGGATTGCCAATCGCAAACACTCGTTGTCCAACGCTCGCCTCGCTCGAGCGACCGATTGTTAACGGCTTAGCATTTCGTCGCGCCTCCGGATCCAACAGCTCCAACACCGCGATGTCCTTGTCGTCGTCGAAACCGACGACGTTGGCGTCGTACACCTTTTGCGTGGCGATATCCGTCCCAATCGTCACCTTGAGCGCGTTCGCCTTATCAATGACGTGATAATTTGTCACAACGTGTCCTTTGGTATCCCACACGATGCCCGAACCAGCCCCTTGCGGGGTCTCAGTCAAATTTAATGTGTACGCGTCTCTTCGCACCGCGACGTTGGTTATGTACACCACCGACCCTTTCGCCTTGTTAAACAACTCAATCGTCTCACGCTCGCCCGCGGTGAGTTTCTGACTCACTTGCGTTGTTTTATACTCAGCATCGAGCGTCGGCTTGATGCTCACGACGTCGATAACAGGCGGCGGCGCTCGCATTCGCGACTCGGGCGTCGGCGGAGGCGTCGTAAACTCAAACTCTTCCCCGTACGCCTCCGTCGCCCCGTCCGCCGCCGGCATCGCCATCGCCGCCAACGCCGCGGACGACGTCGACACGATGTTCGCGCACGCCACCGCGCTCGCGCACGCCACAGCCACGGCGCGGCGGAAGAAATCATCTCCATCATCGGGTGCCACGTCGACTTTGACATCCTTCGGCACCGCGCTCGTGCGGCGCGCGCGCGACGCCCCAGCACGCGACAACGCGCGAGCGCGCGACGCGTTTGAGCGCACATCGATTCCCGGCGCGACGCGCGCGCGCGACGCCGACGACGCCGACGACGTCGACGACATCGAACACCAAAGCCAAAATGAACGCCAGATTGTGACGCGCCGCAACGCTTCGTGTTCGGCGCGAGTCGTCATGGACCCGCCGCCCGCGGGCGTGACGCCGACGCACATCAAGCACATTCACTTGGTGTGCAAGTACATCGAGCTCGAGGGCGCGGCGTTCGAGCGGCAGGCGATCGCGAAGCACGCCACACAGGATGGCTTTGAGTTTCTTCTGAATGATTGCGACTCGGCGACGATGACGGGCGAACGCGCGCGCGAGGCGCGGGTTGGGCGCGAGTATTACGTGATCTGTCGCGATCGCGCGCTGACGGCGCACGCGCACGCGAATGGGCGGGGTGCGGGGAGGGGGGATTGTGAGATGCACCGAGCGGGCGTCGCGGCGCCGCGCGCGGCGTGTCCGGCGCCGCCGGCGCCGGCGGTGCCGGTGAACGCGGCGCACGCGCGCGAGAATGTGTGCGATACGAGTCCGTCGGTGGGTGCGATTGATGTGCGCGAGGCGATGGAGAAGGCGCAGGAGATTGCAGCGAAGTTGGCGGCGACGGCTGAGAAGACGGCTGAGGGCGAGACCGAGGTCGTGGAGACTGCTGGTGCGAGCGATCGGTGCGATGACGAGCACGCTGGCGGTGATGACGATGGGGAAGATTTAGATTTCAACGCACTCGTGGAAGGATTCGTGCGCGAAGAGGAAGAGGCGGAGGAAGAGGAGCCAGAGAAGGCGCCGCCAAGAGGGCCGACGACGGCTGTCGTCGTCGAGGACGCGGCGCCAACGACGGATGTAGCGCCGCTCAACGCGGATGACGCGGTAGTAGACGTTGGTAAACGTGAAGCTGCCGAAGCTGCCGCGCCTGAAGTCGAGCAGCCCGTCGAAGAAGCGGTGGCGAAAATTGATTTGACGAGCATGTTTCCGAGCACGAAACCCAGACCTGTGGGCGACTTGGGCGGGTTCGAGGCGGTGACGCGCGTGAAAAAGAAGCGTAAACCGCGTGGGCCTCCGAAACCCAAGTATGAACCGACGCCTAAACTCACGGACGATTTGGTGGCGATCATGCCTCTTCCAGTCATCGATGACGACTACGACGCCGAGGAGGCGTTTGACGACGACATGGATGAAGAAGTGGCGATGACGGATGTAGATTCTCCTGAATGCACCGAGGTACATGAGGACGTGCACGCGTTGTTCCCTTCTAGTGTTCCCCGAACTTTGTTGCTAAACGAGGAGGAAGTGGATCAGGAACCCGTGTGCGATGCCGTTGACGACGCGCAACCAACCGAAGTGGACGACGGCGCGGAGACTGACGAGGACGACCCCGAAGAAGTCGTACAAGACGCGCTGCCGAGCTCGAAGCCGCAACCAGATGTCTGGGCCGATTTGGATAATATGGTTGTCGCATCGTGGTATTCCATCACGGAAAACGCACGAGAGATTGAGCAAAACATTGTCAGCTTGCCGTGTTCGACCTCTGCGAAACGACGCAAGAGCGACAGCTCGCCAAAAGACCACACAGCCACGGAGCCGGAGCAGGATGCACATTTCCCGGGAATCACCGTCAAGGTTAGTGCGGACGACGCCCTTCCGTCGTGGCCCATCTCGGACGAGTATGCGCCGTTACCGATTTTTGGCTTTGACCACAAAGCGCTCGCCGAACCTTCGTTTGGCGATCCCGAAGGCTTTGTGCGCGATGAATTGCCGTCGTCTCGACCGCAAGTCGTGGATTCTCCGCACGATACCGTGGATGATGCGCAAGTCGTCGACTCGCCGCACGACGTCTTGCCGGGTATTCCCATCTCAAAGCACAAGGCTCAAGCCAAACCAAAAGTCGCGACGAAATGGACGTTGCTTACGGAACGCATCGATCAGCTCGTGCGATCAGTCATTGACGTCGCGAACGTCTCATCCGCGCGCCGCGCGACGATTCGAAAACGCGCGGTTGAAAAGGTGATGGCGCACGTGCCCGAGCAAGTTCAGCAAACCACTGAGCAAGGCGTACGGGCCTTCCTCACTGATGCGCGAAAAGAACGAATTTCAAAGTTGTGCGACGATTACGTCCACGCCACGCGAGGTCGACCAAAGGCTAATCAAACATTGTTTAAACTGTAGAAAAGATTCAACATTACTGTACGAAGTAGAAGTAGCACATGCAAAAAGAAACGAAACTGTCTTTTTCAATCATTTAGTCGTTCGTCAAAAATCGAAAAAAAAAACGAACACGCAGATAGGAGGGCGGACGAGTAGAACAAACCGGAGGTGTTGGTATTAAACATTTGTTGCTAATCAACGTGAAGGCAAATGAAGCATAACTTATTCGATGTTTGAAAGACCCGTGATGCGACGGAACTCATCCGTGTATGCCCCAGAAGCGCCCGAGGAAGTCGGCACCGCCACCGCCGCCGCCGCCGCCTTTTCCTTCTTGGCTCCCTTTTCATTCTGCTTGGCGCGAGAATACAAGAAGACACCGAACAGGGCGAGGGCAGTACCCGCCATGTTGAGCGGTGACACCGGGTTCTTGAAATAAATCAAAGTCACCACGATGACGGTGACGCGCTTCATGCAGTTCCCAACCGAGTGCGTCACCGGCGTCACGCGTGACAAAATCATGTACGAGATCTGCTGGTACATTTGGAAGCAGAAACCGGCGATGGCCAATCGCTGAATGAGTTCACCGACGTTCAAACCAGCCGCAGCCATGGCTTGCGGGGTGAATCGCACGCCCTCAAGGCCCATGGCGATTGGCAGACACACCAAACAGCTGAGCATGGTGATCACGCTGAACAAGTTGATGTTGTCAATCGCACCCTTGATTGATGACAAACCCATCATCTTCTTACTCAACACGTTACGCGACTGAAACGTGATATTCGAACCCATGGCAGCGAAGAATCCCGCCCAGTTGAAGCTGACTTCAGTGATGGAAGCCAATGCAACGCCTCCAACAACCGGTACGAGCGCTCCCACGACGGCGAGCGACGGAATATCCCCCAAGAACAACGCGCTGAGAAGCACCGAAAAGAATGGTTCCATCGCCTTGATCGTGTGCGTGAATGACACCGCAACCTTACCAAGCGAGACATTCGTCAACAAGTTACCCACTGTGTGAATTACTGCTAACGGAATGATCGGCTTCAACATTTCCCGGTTCAACGTCGGCGCCTTCTTCGCGCCGCTCGCCCACATCGCCGCAATCAACGCGCTCCCAACCCCGAGCTCAATGAAAGTCACCGTCACTGGATACGGGAAGCTCTTCAAAATTTGCTTGTTATAGATGTTAAACACAATGTTAAATCCATACCAGCACGCGAAGAGCGCGAGGAGCCCAGCCGCGCGAGCCGCATCCTTGCCTCGCCCGCTGAAAAAGTTAACCATCTTATCCGAGCCCTCCTCCGCTACACTCGACGACGATGCGCACACCAAACGTCTCATAGACGCGGAATACACATGTGTATCTCTACGCGCGAACGCGCGCGCCTCTCTCGCCGTGTGTGCGCCATACGCGGCGCGTTCTCGCTCGTGCGCTCGCCCGGCGGCCGCCATCGATCGACCGACGGCGGCGCACGTCGCTCGCGCACGCCGCGCGCCGCCATGCGTGCGGCGCTTCAGCGACGCGTCTACATGTACGTGTGCGCACGCGCTCACGTTGACAGACATCGCGCCCGATCGCGCGTGCGTCAGCGTATGCCGTCTGTGTGTGCGGTGAGAGGGTTACCCGTCTTTGAGGTTTTCACGCCATTTGAAAAGACACCCTAGAGTGGCGCGCGAGAGCGCATTCATCGACCGAAATCTCGGTGTCCGCGAGAAGACGTGTGCGCGCGAGGATAATAAAATAATGTTACATCTAGGGGAGTCCGGGGAACATGCTCGAGATTGTGCGGGGGTAATTTGGGAAAGATTTGACGTACCAGCGCTTGTTGGCGAGCGCTCGAGGGTATAAGTTTGCGGCGGTCCAAAATGCGAATGCCCAAGCTGCTTTGGTGTTTGCGAGCGTTGCGAAGCCGCACCACTCGATGAATTCGCCGAGATAGTGTGGCATGGCGAAATAGTTGAATAAGCCGCCTTTGGGCATGACATATTTACCGCGCCGCTCCTTGGTTGGGATGGCTTTGCATGCCCGTCTTCGCCTCAATTGGGCTTCAGACGTGACGTTAATGATCACTCCAGCGAGCATGACGCTAGCACCGATCGCAATACGCGCAGGTGGTGGCATTTTTGTCGCGTGCGCCATCTCAGCGCCGACTAATAAACCATTCACGACGTTGAAAGCGACCGCCGACGCCACCGTAACAAACGCCGTGTCGCCCAACGCGCGCGTCAACGGGTACACCACGGCGCGGTTAGCGTAGTGCGCGCTCCACAACAGCGCTAAAATGTGCACGTAATGCATATCACTCGTCGCCTTTGACGATGCGAACTCGCGAAACACGTGCGAACCGCGCGTGATACCGAGCCATAGCGCAATCGGACTGGGAATCTCCTGCGCGAGCCACCCCAAACTGCCGTTGACTTTCATGCCCCAGGAGTTCGAAAAGAACTTTCCGTACGGTGCGTTGTACACGAACAGCGTCGCGAACGCACACACCGCGCTCGCGAGCCATCCCGCGAGGACGACGTCGTGTGACAACATCGTGCGGACGTGTGAGGCTTGAGGCGCCAGACTGAGTCACGCTGGGTCACACAAACGCCGCCGCCGACGACGTGAAGTGTCAAAACAATCAATGCTTCACGCGACTCTTGGCGTTTAACAACTCCGCGCGCGTATAAAACGCTCGTTTCGCTTCAGATTTCTCCGCCATCATTCGCAGGTCGGATAGCACTAGAAAAATCAATGGCAACACACTCAACAGCGTGACGAGTAGAAGCAACAAGTCGTCCGCGTGCGCCAGCGCGTCACAGCATGGTTCCTGATACGGGCTAAGGAACATGCGCGGGACATGTTCATCAATCGCAACTTCGTAAAGCGCGCTCGCTTGCTCGACCGCGCCTTCGCTCAAATGGTACTTTTTCTCATATGACGGCGTAAAGTCTAAATGCAAAAAGTGTAGCTCAGCGTTTGGATTCGCCTCGAGCGCCTCAATCGGTGCTCGTAAGCAGTCCCTGAGCGCTTTAAACCCATACCACTCAAAATCGTCGTCGTATCCGTTCGCGTAAGCGGTCGCACAGCTCCGATGCCCTTGCCAATTGTTGTCGCACACGTACCAAAACGGTACCACATCAAATTTCGTCCACCCGCCGTACGTCACCGGCACCGCGCAATACGTCCCACTCGCCTCCGCGCCAGCGTTATACATGTACTTATCATCCTCACTCGGCAACGTCGCATTCAATTCCCCCATATACTCAAACTTAAAATCATCAATCGTGACATTCACGAGAGATATCGCGTCATACGTCCCGGCGTCGCTCGGCAACGCACTCGTCACCGCCGCATCCAACGTCGCCACCACCTTCGCCTTCCACGGACTCAACATCGATGTCGCGCTCAACGTCGCCGGAAGCACACTCAACGCTAAACCAATCGTTACATCTCGCATATGCGGCGTCGTTGCCCTCGCGACGTCGTACAACGCCCCAAGAAACACCCCGCCGCACGCGCACGCCGACCCAAAGTACGCCCCCGCCGTGCACGCACACGCCGCGCTCGGCGCGTACGCCGCGATCCACCCGCACGCAAACCCGAGAGATTTCATCACCGCGCGCTCGCCCGCGCCCAGTTTCGCGCGTACGAACGCCCGCGCGCGCCGGGCGTGGCGCATATAGTTGCGCAAGGCGCGGCCCATTCGAACACGCATCGACGACTTCGCATCGACGTGGACGTCGCGCGCGGCGCGTGCGCGCGGTGGCACGTACGCGGACGCGCGACGCGCGCGTTTGCGCGTCACGTACTCGCGCGCGCGGTGCCATAGCGACGGTGTCGGCGCCATGAACTCGATGCGCCCGCGACGCACAGTGGCAACGGTCGCGCATCGACACGGCACAAGATGCCGCGCGCGAGCGCCATCGCGGCGCTCACCGCGCTCGGCGCGGCGCAGAACGCGCTCGTGCCGCTCGCGAGCGCGGCGCAATTCGCGCTCTGCGGCCACGCGGGCGCGGGCGCGAGCGCCATCGCGGCGTATGGCTTGGCGCTGGCATCGACCAACGTCGCCACGAGCGCATTCAACTTTGTCTCCGACGGCGTCGTCGCGAAAGTCGGCGCGTATCTCGCGCGCAAAGACGCAGTGCGTGCCGCCGCGGCAGCGCGTCTCGCCGTGGCGTGCGCGCTCGGCGCTGGCGCCGCGTCGTGTGCGATTCTGTTTGCGCTTCGTGACGCGTTATTTGACAAGACTTTCGCGAGGCAATCAAAAGATACGACGGCGATGGCGCTCGAGGTGTTTGTGTGCCGCGCGGCGTGTGCGCCATTGGTGTGTGCGGTCGCGGCGCTTCGCGGCGTGCTCGGCGGGTGCGGGCGAGTCGGTACGGCGACGATGTTGAGCGCGCTGGGCGCTGCGCTCGAGACGGCTGTCGTGGCGTCGGCGACGTCGGCGCGTTTACATTTAGATGGCGCGGCGATGATGCGATGGATTGGCGTTGGTTACGTCATCGTGGTCATCGTTCAGTTTCTCGTGAGCGCGTGTGTGGTGGCGACGTTGCCGCCTCGTGGGGCGAGCGATCCGCTGGGCGTCTGGCGGGCGCGGATGTTGCCGCGTAAGGACGCGTTTGACTTTATGAGCGACGGCGCGTCCATGGTTGTGCGCTCGACGCTATTGCAGGCGAGCTTTTTTATCGCCGTCGTTATCGCGTCGAGGTCGTTCGACGCGTCGGGATTGGCGGCGCATCATATTATTTGTCAGCTGTGGCTCATCGCGTCTTACGTCGTTGATGGATTGGCGATGTGCGCAACAGTTTTGGGCGCGCGATTGTACCGCACGGATATGCGCGAATTCAAGTCACTGTTGTACATTTTACTCGCGCTAGGCGTCAGCGCCGGGATGGTGTTTAGTGCGATATTAGTGTGGGGTAAGACGTTTATTCCGACGGTGTTCACCGCCGATGCGGCGGCGAGAGAGATGTTGGCGACGAGCGGCGTTTGGACGATTCTCGTGGCGGCGCAACCCATCAACGCGGCGGTGTTCGTGTACGACGGCTTCATCTATGCGTCGCATTCTTTCTCATACGTCAGGCAAGTTATGATTGCTGGTGTTGGTCTCGTGTTTTTGCCGACGTTATACTTGGCCAATCGTCCGACGGCGACGTTGTGCGGAATCTGGACCGCCAAATTGGCGCTCAACGCGTGGCGGTTGGTATGTTTAATGGCGCGCGTGCACTTTTGGGTGCTCGAAACGCCTGAATACGACGACGACAATATTTCGTCTGAATTCGAATCGGAGTCGTCGCAATCGATCGATGCGTTCGCCGCGACGCCGAGAGACGCCTACTACGAGCCCCTGCTCGACGCGGCGTCAGACGACGAAGAAGAAGAAGACGAAGAAGAAGAAGAAGAAGAGACGCGCGAATCAAATGTACAATACGAATCGTCGTTAAAACCGTCGAAAATCAAAAGTGGGTATTCCCCCATTCGCACACCAGAGATTTCGCTCGCCATGTCGCGCGCGTCGTCGACGAGGCGTTAGAAGAGCGGCGGCGGCGTTTCGTGTGTACACCATGTAAATTTTATTAATCACTCAGCTGCTATTCCATGTCGTCGTCAAAGTCAAAGTCAGACCCACTGTCATCCGCTGCGGCTTCTTCCACAGCCTTTGCTTCGCGACGGGCGCGCTTTTTCGCCGCGCGCGCCTGGTTTGGATTGTACTGCCCTTCGTTGCCGTACAACACCTTTTGTCGCGTCAACGACGCCTTGGTTGCCTGTTTCATCTCCGCCTGCTTGAGCGCGCGCGCAGTACGTCCCGCTTCAGTCGGGTCGCGTTCAGCGCGCACCGCAGCGTGCGTGGCGTCGTCAGACATGTCATCGTGCGCCATGTCGTCCGCCATGTCGTCGTCGTCGTCGTCGCTCAAATCGTGCGCCTCAATCAAGCCGCCGCCCAATGACTGCATGGGTACAAAGTCCCCGTCATCCTCGTTTTCAGGCAAACCGGCGATGACCGCCGAGGCTTCATCGGCGAAAACTTTATCTGCGTCGAACTCTTCGCTCCAGTTCACGACGACTTCAGCCGAGGCGTACTCCTTGTTCTTCGTGCGTTCCGGCGGCGCGGTGAAGTATGGAATGCGACCATTGTTCCAATCTGTCAGCACGACGCGAGCGGCTTGCTTCATGTCTGGAATGCCACCCTTCTTCAATTTACCCTGTATGCGCGCCACTTGACGCAAGAAATCGTCAACGTCGACAAATCTACCAGTCTTGTACATCAGCATGAGTTGTTCCGCCGGACATCGGCGAGTGATTTCGTGCACGGGGGCGATGGGATCCTCGAGACGCTCAACCTTGACACAGTTTCGCAACGCCGCGGCACCGACGGATTCACCGAGTGCGCTGGCGAACACCACCCCTGGTGAGTCAATTAACTTGACTTGCTTATCTAATGAAATTTCTTTCAGCACCTTGGTCATGCCTGGAGTGTTACCGACGGCAGCCGCAGTGCGCGACCGCTTCAACGAGTTAATCAAGCTCGATTTACCAACGTTTGGGAAACCGACAATACCAACTGTAATCGCCGTTTTTAAATTTTTGTTACGCGCATAGTTTTTCAACATTTGCAATAACGTTTCAGCACCGAGAGCCTCGCCACCACCGAGCGCGGTGCCGGAGGATTTGAAGTTGGCGGCGCGAGAGCCAAGCTTCGTCGAACCCGTCGACGTCGCGCACTTAAACGCCACAGTCGGCATTTCTTCGCGGAAGTACGTCAACCAAGCCATGACGTTCTCTTTGGGTACTAAATCAATCTTGTTCAACAACAGAATGACCCGCTTTTCGGGGTTCATCTTACGTACGAACCGTTCGACTTCTGGCGAACGACACGCGAGCGGATCCCGAGCGTCGAGCACTTGAATGATCACGTCCGAAATCTCCACCACCTTGACAAACTCCTTGTAATACGCCCGCCTACTCGAATCATTATCTGCCCCATTCGCTTCCTTTTCGAGTTCATCCGCTAACTTTGCCGCCTTCTTCTCTTCGTAATTCGCCTCCTTTGTCTCCGCCAGCGCTCGTAGTTGCGCCAGCGTCGGCGCGGCGTGTCCCGCGTCCATCAACTCCTTGGCCAATTTCTTATTCTCCGCTCGTCTCGCCTTCTTCGCTTCAGCTTGCTCCTCCTTCGCACTCTCAATCTTCTCATGCTCGTATTCAATCTCTTTAATCAAATCCTCCTTGTACGGCCACGCTTGCGGTATCCCCGGGTCCTTGGGTCCCTTCTTCTTAATCCCCAATCTCTTCAACCTATTCTCCTCCTTACGCTTTTTCTTATGATGCTCCTTGACTTTACGGATCACCTTATACTTTTGCTTCAGCGTCGTCCGCTTCGACTTGCTCTTCGTCGACTTTTTCGGCATCTTGACGCGTTATTCAATCAATCAATCAATCAATCACCGCTCTCTCTCGCGCGCGCACTGCGCACCAAACAAACGACACCACGACCAACGCACACCTCCGACGAACCAACGCCTGACGGGTGTCTATGCGTGCAAACGATGCGCGTGTCCGTGCGCGTCGTGCGCGACGTGCGATGCGTCGACGTGTGCGGTCGTCGCCGGCGGTCTGCGCGCGCGCGAACGAAAGAAAGGTGGCGGCGGCGGCGCAATGTTTACATCTGGTGGCGTCAAAAAGTGCACCCAGACGACCGTCTGCGCTCAAGTCGACGTCATTCGATCGACGCTCGGCGACGCGACGGCGCCCGCGCGCGCGTTCGTGGACGCCGCGCGCGTTTTCGCGCCCGTTCGCGGTCGTTCGCGGTCGTTCGCGGTCGTTCGCGGTCGGCGAGCGTCGACTTGAGCGCGGGGTTGGGTGGTGGCGCTTATCCATCGGCGCGGCGTTGGCGGGGCGGCGATGACGATGGGCGCGGCGCGCGGCGCCCATCGATGGGCGCTTTTCGCGCTGGCGTTCATTGCCAGCGCGCTCGTCGCGGGTACCGTGTACGGGTGGCCGCCGCTGCGGCGGTTATTGCTCGAGGAAGACTCGAACGCGAGCGAGAAGGCGTTGGGCGCGGTGTTCACCGCGGGAAGTTGGTCCGTGCAGGGCGGGCGTTTCGTCGCTGGCATATCGAGAGATCATTTCGGGACGAGATTTACGTGTTGTGCATGTTTGGCGTGCGTGGTGGCGGGGGCGGCGATGATTGCTCTGGCGAAAGTGGGCGACGACGCGTCGCTCACCGCCGGAATGTTCGCCGTCGGTCTTGGTTCGGGCGTGCAGTTGTGCGTGCAGCCCGTGGCGGTGTTGTTTCCAGAGTACTCGAGCACGATTATGAGTGCGCTTAGTGGGGCGTTTCAGATTTCAGGGTTAGTGTTTTTGGCGCTCACGGCGGGAGGTGATCGTAAAATTGGGTTTTTAGTGTTCGCGGGCGCGGCGGCGGCGCTCTTGGCGACGTGCGCGTTTGCGTTGCCGCGCGGGACGAGTTTCCTGGAGACTCCCGCCGCGGTTGACGACGACAACGTCGACGATGATAGTAGTACACGTGGTCCGGAAGATGTTCCCGTCACGGTGGTCGTAGTGCCGACGCGCAAGGAAGGCTTGATGAATGGTGAGACGCGCAGCGAGCAAATGTCGTCACCTGAATTCATCGGCTTAGTCGCCTGGTTCACAATCGTCGTCTGCCCCGCGCAATTCTTCATCTCCACGATTGGTTATCAGATGGAACAAAAAGGAGACGTCAATGGGTCGTATTCGAGCATATTTTCAGCGACGTACGGCGCGGTTGCGATATTCGCTGCCGTGGGCGGACGCGTCGCCGACGCCGTCGGGTGCGGCGCGTGTCAAGGCTTTGCCACGGCGTGCATCGCTTTTTCATTCGCAATCTTAGCGCTTCCGTCGAGCGCGGGATTGGAAGTACAAGGACTTGGTATGACGGTGTATTCTCTCGGGCGATTGTTCATATTCGCCATGTATTTCAGTAATATCGGTCGACGATTTGGTTTTGTCAACTATGGCACGCTCGCCGGCGTCGGGTTGTTAATTTCAGCGATTTGGAGTTTATTACAATATCCCCTGCTCGCGTGGGCTGTTGACAGCGGCGCGACGGGAGCGAATGTATTATGTATGTGCATGCTATGCGCGACGATGCCGTACACGGTGTGGCTCGCCAAGCGCGAACGTCTCGAACGCATCGAGCGTAGAAAAAGTTGAATGTGTATTACAGCACGCAAAATATTTCACCCCGCGCGCGCAATGTTACAACGCTACCAACCGCTGCGGCTGTTGCTGCGGCGACACCACCTGAATCCGCGTCCCATGCGCACCCGCAACGTCGGCGATAATGTATGAAAACTCCAGCTCACCCGTCTCGGCGTTTGTCCCGGCTTCCGCGTGCACCGTCGCGCTCCCTCGCGCCCCGCGCGCGTAAAATTGCACCCGTACCCGCTCTCGCCCGCGTCCATCGATGACGATTTGATGCGCAATTCTGTGCCTCGCAGAACGACTTCTCGACTCGCTGCCGTACCCCGTGAGCGGCGCACCGAGACTAATACGAATTCGTGGGTCGTCTTCGAGCTTTGTCATCGCCGCGTTGAACACTTTTTGCTCGCGCGGAGTCACCAACAACTCATTCGCCCCGAACCACACCGCCGCGGCGGCGACTCCAAGCCCTAACAAACCTACCACACCGTAAGATGCGCCTTCAATCACGCTCACGGGTTTTTCGGGGATCCATTTATCGGTGATTTCGTCGTAGCGACCGCTCCGCTCGTCCCGCTGCTGCACCGCGTCGCTCGTCTCTGACGCCTGCTTCTTATTCTTCGACGACGACGACGTCGACGACGACGACGTCGAGCGCGCATGTGCGATTCCAGGTCGCGGCCCTGCGCGCGCGGGCGCGCCCATCACCCACGACGGCGACGCGCACACGCACGCGTCACCGCGCGCGATTGGCCCCATCGATCCCATCGACGACGTCGACGCCGTGCGCGACGACGCGAGCGCGGCGCGACGACTTGCGCGCGCGAACGACACCAACATACGTGTACGCGTGCGTGCGTGGCGTGTTCACGCGCGTGTGCGACGCGAGCGTCGACGCTCGCGCTGATGGTGACGAAGCGTAGCGCGTCGAGGGTGAGCTGAGGTCGAGGGTGTGAGCTCACCTCGACGCATACGTCGACGCTCGGTTTTACAACAAATATTTCCTAGCTATTGCACCCATTTTACGTCTGCACCGTCGATCGACCATCGACAGACTCGCTGACATGCAATGGATAACGCACACTAGGCGTTTATATTCGTAGAGCTATCGGCGGCAGTTGTCGAGACAAACGTCTCGGAGTCCTGCGAGCTCGCCACCGCCGAATGCGCGCATCGATTTTGACTTCGATGCTGGGACACTTCTTCAGTGTATTGTTTTCTTCGCACGTCCTTGAAATTGTATGCATTCGACGCATTCAGTCAGTCACTCGCGCGAGTCAACGCAAGTCAACGCCCGAGACGAGACGAGACTGCTCGCGCGCTCCGCGCGACCTCGCGAAACGCGACGCGTTGATTCGCTCGACGACGAACACCAGACATCACTTCAAAAGCGCACCTTTTTTTATTCTATCTTTATGGTTCTTCGCGTGCAAACACGTCCGTCGACGGCGTCGCTCGAGTGCCATCGATCTTCCGAGGCGAGACGACGCGACACCCGTCGTGGAGTGGTCACACATATCTTGATAACGCGCGCGACGCGACCGTGCGAATCGATGCGCGAACGCACGATGCGTTCGGTGCGTTTATGCTTCACGCGCGCGCGTGCGTGACGGTTACATCGCGCCGGCGACTCGCGCGACGCGTCGTGGAGTGGCGCATCCCCATCGCGCGGCGTCTCGACACCAACCGGCGCCTCGGGAGTGTCAATCGGTATGATGACGGATTTTATTTTCGCGACTCTAGATAAACTTTTTTCGGACACATGGCACGTATATTGTATGATTTTTGCTGATTAAAATTTCATCGCGACTCCACCGCCGCGCACACGAAACGGCGATTGAACATTGCATCAGTTGTGTCACTTCACGACGCCTCATACGCGTCTGAGCGCGAATCAGCGGCTCCGCGCCGGTACGGTACGAGAATTTTATACGTGTCAAACAATTAGTTGTTTACTTATCAGAGTTACGCATCAGAGAGTGCAGAGGGTTTGCGCGTAACACAGCCTCTGGCGAGTCCGTGAGCGTGTGCTGCGTAGCGCGTTGGAAGAGAACCGACTTTAAGCGGCAAGAACATAAGATCGAGTCGCCATAAATCGGTTGAAGTTTCATTGTCATCTACTTCACACCAAGTTATCGCGGAAAACAACCTCAACTGCGGGTCTGAAACCAAAGCAAATTGAAATGTGTGTAATCATAAAGTCTCCAAGCAACACGCGTACGCACGCGTGCTATCACAATCATATCTAAACACACGATTTAGGCCACGATTCGAAGCCAAATTCATGATTTGTCATTTCGATTGCATGACCAGTCCGAGTCGTCCACCCTAGAGAGAAGAATGCAGTTGAAGTGTCGCTAACCACGCTAAGCATGCTGTTGCGTCGAAAGCACACGTGCAGCAGTCAAAGTTGACCAAACGCGCACAAATTCTTCTAAAATTCGACTATTCATGCAAATCCAACATTCGATAGTCACGTTTGAGCAACGCTGAAGCTCATCCCTGATGAAAGCGCTGCGTTTGATGCGCATGTGTCGCTATTTCAGCGCGTGAGTCATCGTCTCTTCGCGAAGCAACTCGCACGCCACGCGCGGGTCGACGGATTAAACGACCTCAGCTCGACGCATGAGACGCGAGATGACGACGTCGAGGGTGAGCTCATACTGAGGGTGAGCTGAGCTCGCGCTGATGGTGACGAAGCGTAGCGCGTCGACGACAGTGTGCGTCGCGCGGTGCGCCATGTTCTTGCGCGACGCGGCGTCGAAACTCGCCAAGGAGCACGCCACGCGCGACCGCACCGCGCGCGAGCGCGCGCGCGCCAAGGAGGATGAAGACGCGCGCGTTGAACGCATGCGAATCGAACGCGAAGAAGCGTTACGCGTGGAACGCGCGGCGCGACGGCGCGAGATGGAGGAGGCGTCGCGTCGACGCGCGGCGCAGCGCGAAACGTACGGTGCGTCGGTGTCGTACAGCGCGAATTTAGCCGCGGAGGCGTCGCGCGCGGCGGAGGCGCGAGGGATACGCGCGAGGAAGGATGACAAGGCGCAGCTGCCGTCGGCGGCGCGAGACGCGCTCGGCGTCGAACGAAGCGGCCGTGCGTTCTTTAGAATTGAGCGCGGGTCGCGCGTGACGCATGTTGGGGTGCTTGATTACGGTGACGTGCGAGAGCGCGCGATTGGGCTGCCGATAAAGGTGATGCGGGCGTTGGGCGCGGGTGCGAGCGGTTCGTTTGCCGACGGCGAAGACGCGACGGTTCGCGCGACGTACGTGACCCTTCCGCTCGGGACGAGGATGACGCTTAAACCGAAAAAGAATGACTTTGCGCGCGATTTTTTATCGATGGACGGTTCGGATGGGGACGTGCGAGCCGTGCTCGAGCGCGTGATGATGGGACGGAGTTGCGCGACGGTTGGGGACGAAATCGTCGTCGAGGACGGACCGCGTCCTCCGTACGAGCTCGTCGTGACCGCGGTGGAACCGAGCGTAGTTCATAGCGACGACGAGGAAGAGGAGGACGAGGACAGTATAGTTGTCGATGGCGTGCCAGTGGCGATGAAACGCGCACACCCAGCGGCGGTGAGTCTACTCGAGACGGATGTCGAAGTCGACTTGGAACCGAGCGACGAATACGACGAAGTCATCCGACGCGAGCGACGCCGGAAAGAAGAGTTTGAAGCCGCAAAAGCCAAGCTCGCGGAACGTGAGGTACAGAAAACAAAAGATATCGAATTGCGTCAGGCAAACATAGCGGCGCTCAAGGCATCGATTAAGCCAGAGTCGCCGGACGACGCGTCCGGCGACGCCTCACCAGTCGCCAAGGTTCGATTTAGCCTTCCAAACGGTAGAGTCACCACTCGGCGCTTCGCCACGGATGGTTCGCGCACAACGCAAGACATATATGATTACGTGCGGTCCATGGATGATGATTTGTTTGATATAGAATTTGATTTGGTCTCGCGCGGCGGGGCGAGCGTGTCGGCGTCCGCCGCGAACGTCGACGCATCGGCGCACATGGAGACCTTCTTCGTGAAGAAACGTAGTACATAGAAGCTACAACAGTACAGTACGGCTAATAAAACGCTACATATAAATTTTCTGCTACCAGAACCCCCACTTCTCCTCTTTCGGATACACGATTAACGGCTTCAACGCGCGGCAGTCTTTGGAAATGCGCAAATGTCGCCGCATGCTATCGGCTTCGCGCGTTTCGAATCCTCGTCCGTTATTCAAATACACAAAACGCGAGTGATAGCCTAAATTATGCGGACCATTGACACAGCACGACTTGTCTTTGCCATCGCAGCGGTAATAAATCACCGGATCGTTCAAAATCACCCCCTTTGCTTCCTGAAACGCCAGCGCGAATAAAATCATCGACGAAAACGCGAGCGACGACGTGCCGACCAGACCGAGCCCTATCGTCAGCGACAACACCCCGCTCTTCGCCGGCCCACTCGCGCCTTGAAACGCAGAGATGAAATCCCCCGTATTCACCGTCGCTTCAAACGCAGCGAACGCGGCGGCGCTACACGCCACGCCGGCGATAAAAATCGGCCCAGCTTTTCGATGAAATGGATCCCGACCACCAACTTCGAGCGCCTCTCGCGCCGCGCGTTCGCGCCGCGCCGCCTCCTCGCTCTCTTTTTCAGCCATCACGCGCGCTTCTTCGTCGGCGTGTTGCTTGTTCACAGCGGCGGCAATCGCACGCCTCGTCACCGCAGCTTTCGCGCGCTGCGCCTCGAGTTGCGCCTCGAGTACGACATCTTTCGACGTCGACGGTGCCCTGTCGTCGCCGTCGCCGTCCGCGCGCGCCGCACGAACGATGGATGCGCGACGCCTCACCGCCGGCGGCGACGGCGGCGCCACGGCGACGACGCGCGCGAACGCGGTGCACGACATGATGTGAGGAGGCGTCATCGTCATCTGATTAATCAATCAATCAATCAATCGCGTCGCCCACGCGAGCCGCGAAACCTTCGCGTCGCGCGCGCACGCGATGAGGCACATTATGATCTTCCAACGCCGCGCCAGCGCAGCGCCAGCGCGATCGCGCGTTGCGTGAAAACGCACAGAGCCCGACGTCATTCGTCGCCGCTCGACATTTTCAACGATGTCGAGCGCGCGGTCGAACCTGGCGCGGGATTACGTGCCAATCACCACACACGCGAGCGGCGATGCGGCGTCTCGCGCGCGCGCGCGTGAAATGCTCGAACGCGTCGTGCGACGGGCGTCACCAATCATGCAGCGACGACAGTTGCGCGTGCAGGCGTTGGTGGAGATGCCTCCACCGCGCGAGGTGACCATTTGGGGTGATAATTTAAACCACGGCGCGCGTATACGGTTGGTGCTTCGCGTGCGCGTGGGCGAGGGTAAGCGCAGTCGGTCTCGCCGCTCGACCGCGGCGGGCGCGACCGCGTATCGATGGATTGCCGATGATGAAGTGTTTGCGACGTTTCTTCACGAGCTCGCGCACAACGAGCGCGGTCCGCACGACGCCAAGTTTTACGCCATACTGAATGAGATGACGATCCAGGCCGAGATGCACATGGCGAGTAACTTATACGTGTGTGGACGGTGCGTGGGTGGTGGCGATGGAGGCGGTGGTGTGGCGGTGTGGCGAAGCCCGAGACGCGCGGCGGCGGATGCGGCGCTTCGTCGAAGCGCGCGCGCGCAGCCGCCTCGTCGTCGCGAATCTGATCATCAGAACGCGCGCCGACGCCCGAACAATATACCTGCGCGCGAAGCTGCGGCGATTGCCGCCGCCATGCGCGCATCCGCCATCGTCATCATCTCCGACGACAGCGACGAAGACGAAGACAAAGACAAAGAAAACAACCGAGACGTCGTCGGCGCGCTAACTACTAAAAGCGCCCACGACGAAACCGATGTCGTCGTCGTCATTGAATGAATGCACGACGCGAACGCAACGCGCACATTGCGCGCTGTTTGAATCCCAATTCCTAGAGTAGCCGCCTAGCGCGCGTAGTCCATGTATCATTATCAATCAAATTTATCAAGGCATGTACAACGCGCTGACGAGAAACGTCGTGTCGGGCGTCGTGAAGCGACACCGCGTCGTCCGTGGCGCGAAGGATGCGGCATGGAAACCGTTAGCGTCTGCCCTTTGCGCCCGGTTTCA
>Ga0255753_1000319_pt1 | contig 63012 bp, 42 predicted proteins | sample 041ome_10_FD_179953 | JGI IMG/M metagenome (GOLD analysis project Ga0255753, IMG submission 179953) | Coastal salt marsh microbial communities from the Groves Creek Marsh, Skidaway Island, Georgia - 041412US metaG (version 2) | ecosystem: Environmental > Aquatic > Marine > Intertidal zone > Salt...
ACGACGACGACGAGGAACAACTCGATGATGCGACCACCAATGCCTGGTCGCAAAATGAGGCGGCGAGGAAACGTTTTTCTTAACGCGGGAGGAAAGGCAGACGATGACGATATGAATGAGACTGCTCCCTTTCGACTCCCGAATTCCCTGTGGACAAATCAATCAGATTTAAAAACGCCGGAGCAAAAGTGCTCGGACATTTACCAGTCGTACGCGACGATGGCGGCAACGAGACTGGTCATGGCCCAGGACGATGGGTTCGGAAACGAGTGCAGCGAAGACGTGAACGTGAGCGAGACGACGAGTAAGATTTTAACGCACAAGGAGAAACACAGCATGCTCTCGGGAACGAGTTTCGTGCGAAGCATGTTGCAAAGCGCGGATCCAATCTTAAGGTCGGCCGCGTTGAGAATTATAGAGACGAGACGAGTGTACGTGTCCGAAAAGGAAGGGATGGATTGGGAGAGTAGCTTTCGATACGCGAAGGAGGATATGGAACAATGGCGGGTGAAGATGTTGAAACGCGTGGCGGAGAAGTCGCTCGAAGGAGAATGACGATTGGAAATAAAGAGAGGAGCGCGTGTATTTTACTTGTGTACTTTATTTGTGTATGTATGTTTGCTTGTTTATGCTGAATCAATCTCCTTGTCTTTAAACGGCGGCGGCGGCGGCGTCGAAACCTTCTTCTTCCCATTTCTTACCAAACGTCTGGCGACCGTTATCGATCCAATGATCGACCATTTCCGCGATACCTTTGCCAATACCCGCAACTTTACCCACCTTTTGTCCTTTTACCGTTTTGCCTAACATGCCTTTCCCGCTGCCTGGCTTTGTCACGTCGTAATCTAACAAACTGATGTTTTTCGCCGCGCCGGCGTAGGCGTTCACTTTAAACGCCTCGACGACGTTCGTGCCCAATTTTCTCGCTTTCATCACCAAATCGTTCAAAGCGTCAACTAACGGTTGGTTTTCCGCGCACAACGCTTGCGTTTCCGACTTGGCTTTTTGTTTCGGCCACACTTCCAAGGCATCCTTGAAAACCTCTTCGAGCAAAACGTCTCCAGTTTCGTCGTTTACGTTCTTCTCCACGTTCATCCACGCCAAGACTTGCGAACCGGCCTCGCCTAAATTGTCCGGACAAGACAATTTCTCCTCGTTGCAGATTCGAATGAACTCCTTCGCTAACACCGCGCCTTGCACACCACTCTCGGCCAGTTTTTGCAACTTCTCCGTCGGTACATTCGAACTCACTTTATTCTTTTTCTCTTCCTCCTTTTTCTTCTTCTCTTCCTCGGTCAGCGGCGGATTTTCAATCAAATACTCCTCGTACGTTCGCCATTTCGGCCTTTCGAATTCGTTCAGTTTTTTCGAAAAGTTGCATCGCACTAAGCACATGGATTCGGCGTCATACGTCCCCGGACAGTGCACTTCGCCTCTCCCTAATTTCTCCTTATCTTTGGACACGTGATACGGACTCTCGTATCTCACGTTCAAATGCGGCACTTTCTCGTTGTTCCCTTTCGCGCAGTGCGGACACTTCGTCAATCTGCCGTACAATTCACCGTCGATGCACTTAAAAATCAACTCTTCCTTCTTCCCGCCGGTGGTGTATCCATTCGCTTTGCACCATTTCTTCAACTCCTCCGTTTTCATCGCTTTATACTTCTCCTTCAGAGAAACGACTGTCGATTCGTCCTCGTTCGGGAAGGTGTACTTACCGTCCTCGTCAACCGGTACCGGCGGATCAAAGCTATCGAAGTTGTTCTTCTCGTTCCAAGGTGTAAACCACAACGACTTCTGCGCGTATTTTCGTCTCTTATCCGCTTCATCCGCGCCGGATTTTTCAGCGCGCTTGGTGGTCGTTTTCTTTGTTTTCGTCGTTTTTGCTTCCTTTTTCGTTGGTGGAGACGACGACGGATTTGACTTCTCTTCCTCCTCTTCCTTCGTCTCCTCCTCCTCGACTTTCTGTCGCTTCACCTCTTTCTCCTCGTACTCGTCGACGACCTTCTCCTCCTTTTCCTCCTTCTTTTCCTCCTCCTTTTTTTCCTCCTTCACCACCTTCAGGGACAAACACTTGCTCTTCAAAGAAATCTTCTCCTTCGTCTCCTTCACTTGGACTAAAAATCGAGATTTCGTTTCGTCGAATTGGACAACCACGGCTGGTTTCCCGTTCAGTTCTGGTTTGCTGTTCACGTTGACGATGGAGACTACAGTTCCCGGAGGGTAGAGAGATACAGCCTCCTCCGTCGCAGCAGACGCGGAGGACATTTTTGGATTCTTTCGTCGTATCGAGCGGCGTGTGTACCTTACTTACACTTGTGATGATGGAGTCAATTTGTGGGGAGATGATTTTGAATTCAACGCTCCACTGCGGCACAAAAAGAGGCGGAAGTTCGGATAAAATGGACGACGATGACGATGATTTCAACGTAAAAAACTGGGCGACGTTACACGACGCCGCGTTAGAGGTACTCTCGACGCCATCTGCGCATAAAAAAGCCCTTTTGACTCAAGTTATCGCGAAGAAATGGTTCGACGGAACGAGTATACTAAAAGCCAGAGATATAAGTTCCGGGGGAAAACTGGTAGCAGATACACCGGAAAGAGACGCGCTGGTAACCATCGTCTCGTCGAACTCGAACAAATTAAAACTCGGTTCTGGTCGCTCGATCGAGTCGAGACGGAAAATTTTACACTCGCTCTCGCACATCGAGTCGTGGGCGATCGATTTGAGTTGGGATATTATCGCAAGATTTGGACACGAGGTGGAAAAGGAGAGAGAGTTTTTCGACGATTTCGTACGCGTGGCTTTAGACGAAGCGAAACACCATTTACTGTTAACGAAAAGATTAGAAGAAATAGGAGGAAAATACGGGGATTTTCCCGCGCACGATGGATTATGGCAGTCTGCGATGGAAACGTCGGATTCGTTGATGCATCGACTGGTTGTCGAACACTGCGTGCACGAAGCGCGAGGATTAGACGTCATGCCGAATACGATTAACAAGTTTCGAGAGAACGGGGATGAGGAGAGCGCTTTATTGCTCGAGACGATAGTGTACCCGGAAGAAATTGGCCACGTCAAAGCTGGTTTAAAATGGTTCAAGTTTCTATTAGGAGACGCGTCGGAACGCGGCGGCGAAGAGACGGTGAAAATCTTTCGCGAGATTGTCGAGAAGAAATTTTACGGGGCGTTGAAACCGCCGTTTAACGACGAAGCGAGGGCGAAAGCCGGGTTCGACAGGAGGTATTACGAAGTAGCAGTAGATGCGGTGGTGTAGTCGTGGTAGCAGATAGAGCGCAGATTAGAAACGCGTGTATGTATATCGATTAAAACAAATGTGTTTTCTTCCCTTGTATCATCTCTCTCAAACACAGCTCTCGATCTTCTTCTTCTTCTCCTTTACTTCTTCACCTCTTTTGCAACCTTCTCTCTTTTCTTTTGCAACGCATCGCTCGCTTCCGCGATTCTCTTTGCCATTTGCTCTCGCATCTGCGCACCCATCGGACTCTTTCCTTGCTCCTTCTCCACTTTTCTCTTCGCCTCATCTCTTACAGTCTTTGCCCGTTTGACGACTTCTTCGTCTTCGTCTTCTTTGTGCTTTTCGCTTAAAATTTTAATCGAGTCTTTTAAAGAGTTGAACGCGTTCTGGAACGACGCTTCGATGGCTTTCGATTTCCGCGTTAAAGCTTTAATCACCTCAGAGCTCTTCTCGTCGTCGTCCCCCATGATGACGATGACGATGAACTAACTGTTTGTGCGGCTTTTCGCTGTGTTCTTTGTTTTGCGAATACTTTTTTCCTGCTCGTATTTTGTAAGAAACGCTTCGAATTGAAAAATCCTAAAAAAAACACAAAAATACACGATCACGAACTTTAAAAAACAGATCATGTCTTCTGACCAACGAGGACGAGCGGCGGCAGAACGAATGGGGAATCAAAAGTCGGCGAACGAACAACAAGAACGAGAAGAAGAAATGACGATAACGACTCCGATGCGACGCGTCCTGACCGTCCAAATTCGAAAAGAAGAAGAAGCGACTCAGAAAAGTGTTCTCGAAATCGTTGAGAAGGTTTTCGTTTCTGTTTTAGAAACGAGCGAGATACGCGCGTACGACGTGACGGTGACGAAAGAGAACGATAAGATAACGTATAAATACAAAGCGCCTGCGCCTTCCTTTCCGTTCGTGCCGAAATCGATCGGTAAACTCTCCGAGACTGGCGTGTGTGAGGTGACCGAAGTTGTCGTCTGTGATTATGAAAAGAATAAACTTGAAAATTTTTGCGAAACCAAAGGGATGCTGTTTGCGGATATGTTCGTGGTGGAGAGTTTTGTCAGATTGGATAAAATAAGCGGTAATTCGCGTGCAGTTGTGTGTGTGGTTGATGTGCGATTGCGATGGCTGAAACGGTTGGACACTCAAAGATGGATGGAAGGGTTAGTGACAAAGGCGACAGAAATGAAAATAAGAAAGAAGTATGAGATTTTGATGAAGCGAGTGGCGAGCGAGTTGAGTGCGACGGCGAAGATGACGAGAAACGATTTAAGGAACGATTTAGAATTTATTCTGCGCCAAAACGTGAACTATCTCTTTTGCGTTTTAGTTTCGATATTGATTTTCTGCTTGGGCTTCTGCCTCGGTGGAATTGATTCCTCGCTCTCGGCGCTTTGGAAAATATAATTTTATTAAAACTACGTACTCGTAGACGTGCATCTACTTTGCGTTTCGTCTCTGTCCTTCACTAATCTTCCCAGACAACACCACGAATGAATCACCGGTTGTTTTTTGAACCGCTTGCATTCGTTCAATTGTGCTGCCAGCTTTGTTGCTATCGCCACCTCGCAGCGCGTTTTGCTCCTCTTCGTACTTGCGCAAACGCTTCTCCTTCGCCTTCGCGCCGGGCGCTTTGCCGTGAAACTTCCAGCACAACTCGCGGAAGGCTTCTTTTGGAGTCAACGTACGTCCAAACTCGTCGTACTTATCAAGTTTGAAGTTGAACTTTCGAGTTTCGGACGACGGGCCGCCGCCATCTTGTTCTTCAATCACTCCAGAGGCTTCTAATACGCGTTTGCGATCGTGGTGATCTTTCAAATCGTTCGCGCGTCCACTCCAACGCGGTCCTTTATCTTCGAGCTGACCGGAGGCTTTCATGTCTTGTAAAATGCTCGCTAAACCAATATTTCTGCGCGATGGATGGATTTTAGGCTTTTCTTCTTCTTTAACCGCTCCTTCGCCGTCTTCCATTTTGACATCGACGGCACCATCGCCGCTCTGAACAATTTGCGGAGCGTCCTCGTCTTCTTCGTCCGGTAACTTGTCCGCTCGCGCCTTCTCCCAATCGATTACTTCTCCCTCGGCGTCCTCTTCGACGTGGTTGGCTCTTTTCCGTTTCAAGTTTTTAGAGGTTTTCCCTCTCGCGACGAACGCGTTATTTTCGTCGTCACCGCCAGACGTATCCGCGCCGACGCCGCGACAGAATTCAGCGACATCCGTTAGGGCCAAATTTTTATCGTTCTTTTCATCATTATCTGCGTTCATATCGGTCGGCTTTTCTCGTTCGAGCTTGGCGATGCGTTGAAACAAAGATTGTTCCCCATTCGCGGGAACGATTTGCTTTTCTTTCTTTTTCGTTTCTCGTGCGGATGCGAGCGCTCGTTCCAACTCGTCGTCCTCTTCCTCGGCGGCGAAATCTAGAGGTTCTTCATCGCCTTTCTTAGTATCGCCGGCTAAATTGGCTAAGATTTTCTCGTCCACGTTATCTCTCGCTTTGTCCATTGCCTTGGCCCACGCCTCGTCGTCTCGAGACGGCTGTTCTTCTCCCGCGTTGCCGCCGCCATTCTTCCTCGATCTTCTGTGCGTCCCCGCCGCGTTTGCCTCCTTCGCCAACTCGTCGCTTTCCAACTTTGATACGTCAAATCCACCATCCTCGTCGTCTGAATCCTCGTTTTCTTTCTTCTTCTTCTTCTTTCGCATCTTCTTCGGCTTATCTTCTTTGCCTCCTTTCCCTTTTTTCTTCTTCTTACTATTGAACTTCATCAACTCTTCCTCTTCTTTCGTATACGCGTCTATCTGCGTGGCTGTTTTTGACACCTCCGCGGAAGTCAATTCGCCTTTCACCAATCCAGCCATCCGTAACTTCAACTCCCTCGCGTTTCGTTTCCGAATCTCCTCGGCGTCTTTTTGAACTCCTCCCGTGCCATCTAACGTCGCGAATCTTTCGTCCTTCTCTTCCTCTCCGTACTCGTCGTCGTACTTGGACAAAATCTTCTTCTCTTTCAATCCCGTCAACTCGTCCTCGTCTTCGCGCATAATCTCGTCCTTCTTATTTCCCTTTCCAGCTAACTTTTTATTCTTCAAAACCCTCTCTCTTTCCGCTATTTGAACGTTCTCCAACTCGTCCTCCGAATCGCTATCTAAAATCGACTTATCCGCTAACGTTAAAACGACGCCACCTTCTCCCTCGTAATGGATTCCTCTCTCCTCGGCGACGTGTTCCAACGCCGCGCGGTCCACCTTCAATCCCGCCAAGTCTTTCTCCGTGTATTCAACGGACACGTGCTCCTCTTCTTCCTCCTCGTATCTGCTAGCTATTATATCTGCAGCAGTCGTCCTTTTTTTCTTCGACTTCTTCTTCATCGTTCTCGATTTTTCCACCCACGCTTTCGCGTCCTCCTCTTCTGTGCCTTCTCCTTCGTATAACTTCCTCGCTCGCTCGTGGTCTTCCTCGCGCAACTTTTTCGCTTTTCGTTCGTTCAACTTTTCTCTCAACTCTTCCGTTCGTTTTAATTCGAGCAGTTTCTTTTCCTCTTTTTCTTTCAAGATCTTCTCCGCGGCTTTTACGCCGTCCGCATCGTCGTCTTCGTCGTCTTTCGGGGGATTCGAATCCATTTTTAACGGCGCGAGGCCTAATTTCTTCCTCAAATTGTTCGTCTCCGCGATGGAAAGAGAGAGGTCAGATTTCTTCGACAAGACGTTAGTATTCGTCGTCATCATCGCCTCCTCCTCGTTCCCTTCTTTTTCTTTTCCCGAACGGCGGCTCATTTTGTCTCTCAAATCGCAACAAGAAGAAGCGTTCAGGCGAAGAGGAGATGATTAATTTTTGTGGGGAAGAATTGGAGCAAAACGAAAAACACAAGTCTGACGTATGAATAAGTCTACGTACGCGCAAATAATGAGTGCAACCGGAAGACGACTCACGCATTATGAAATAACTAAACGCTCTTTACGACATCTCTCGCCCCTCTCAAGGCTTTCTCGATCAAGGGTTTTGTTTCGGGCGCTCGAGCGACGGCGGTGAACAACGCCAAAGCTTGTTGCTTGACGTTCGGGTCCGAGCTCGTCATGAACGTGGCTATTTTACGAACGACGATTTCGTCCGAGCAGAGCTTCAAAGCGGTGCCTGGAAATTTGCAGCAACAGCTGATTCCGACTAACGCGCGAGAGGCGGTTTCGTTTATTTCGTCTTGTTTGAGGCGTTCGAGATCTTCCCTCGGGTTCAAACTGCCGCCGTTTTTGAAGTGTTCGAGATATTTCGCCTCTTCGTTTTTGGTGAAGATATCGACGCCTTCGTCACCACCCCCGACTCGTTTTATTGCCGATGCGAACACCTCTAAACCGCCGTGTTCCATGGTAATCTTCTCCGCTTCCGAGACGGACAAAGCTACGAAGAGCTCAAACGCGCCGGCGACGATTTGTTTCGGCGCAACCGCGTCTTCCTGCCGCCGGTAGTGGACTCTTTTCGCTTCCTCTTTTCCGTTGTTTTTGCTACCGTTGTTGTCACTGCTCGTGCTCTTATCTTTTTCCTTCGCCTTTTCCTCGCTATTGTTATTACTATTAGTATTACTATTCGTATTATTCGTATTAGTATCGTCGTCGTTAACGTCGTCTCCGCTCATCTTCTCTCCGGGAAAATACCTCCCCTCGACGTATTCCACCTCGCACATTTTCCTCGCCTCTTCGACGACTCTCTTCCCATCATCTCCCACTAAAACGAAACTCGCGCATTCTTTATCTCTGCACGTCCACACTAAGCAGTCCAGACCGTTGACGATTTTCACTCGTTCATTCTCCTCCATTGCTTTCTCGATCGCTTGTAGTACTATTTTCACTCCTTTTTGTTCGTTTCGAAGCATCTCTCGATGCGCTCGTTCCACGTTCCCGAGGAAGCAGCTCAAGGCGGCCAAGGCGGCGGCGGTGACGCCTTCGAAATCATCACTTTTAGTATCGTTATTCTCGTTATTCTTCGTCTCTAAAACGTCCAAGATTGGTTCAACCACCCGTAAGAAACTCTCCGGGTCGAGTTTCACTCGCAACGATAACGCCGCTAAAGCGATCAGCGCTTTCGCTTGCACCTCTGGCGTCGAGCGCGCGTTTATTTCTGATATCATATTTTCCACGAAATTGATTGGCAACGCGGGCGAGGTGTTGTTCGAAGGCATCGCCGCGGAGGCGTTGTTGATGTTTTTGCGACGCAGAGCGCTCATCTTTATTCTCTGCGCGCGCGCGAGATACAGTGCGGGGAAATGGAAGAAAAGTTCGTCATTTATTCTCATCACGCGAGAGACGAGCGATTAAAGAAGAGCGAGAGTTTAATCGAGGATCAAAAGCGCTTCTCTTCGAGAGTCTCTCGCTCGCGCTCTCTCTGAACGCGCGCTCTCTTTTCGAAAGGACGTCTTTATCGTCTTTATCGTCGTCGTCGTCATGGCTGCTCGTACTGCTCGTGATACTGACGAGAACAACACCAACGGGGAAGAAGAAAGTTGTTACGACATCTTGGGCGTCTCGCCGCAAGCCTCGGAGAAGGAGATCAGAAAAGCCTACCGGTTGTTGGCGCTGAAATATCACCCGGATAAGTATCGAGGACCATCCGACGATGAGAAGAAGAAAGCTGATGTGGCGAAGAAATTCGCGTCGATGACGGTCGCGTTTGACTGCCTCTCGGACCCGCTGAAAAGGCTGAAATACGACCGAGAAAACGCAGTCAACGGGTTAGAAAAATCGGACGTTTTGATCAACGTGACGTTCAAGGAAAGCATAAACGGATGCACGAAGTTAGCCATGGTACCGTTTAAGACGGTGTGCGTGAAATGTAACGGAACCGGGAAGGGAGGCGTCGCGTGCGCGAACTGCACGGTACTCACCCGCGGGAGCTGCCGGACGTGTTTTGGTAAAGGCGTTCTCGGTAATAACGGAGGTACCATGAACGAAGATGAGATATGTAAGAAGTGTAAAGGCATTGGTGCCGTGGACGATTTCTTCCAAAATCGAGTGGAAGTGCCGAAAAATCCAAAGCAAAACCAACGCGTGAAGATTCAAGGACGCGAGACGTACGCGGTTATTTATACCATGCCTTCGAAAAAGTTTCGAAAGTGCCACTCGAACGAACACGACGTGAGAACAACATTACAGTTGACCGCTTTAGAGGCTAAAGAGGGTGGTTTTTTCGAAGTAGAAACGTTGCACGGGAAAGAAACCGTGTACGTCGAAGACGGGACGGAGGACGGCGCGGAGAAAATCTTGGAAAAGCAAGGGATCGAAAAGAAAGGAAACCAAATCGTCTCGATCGAGGTTTTACCTCCTCCGGTGGTCGAAGAAGACAAAGAAGAAGAAGGGAACGAAGAAGAGGGAGAGGAGAAAGGAGGTGAAAAAAGAAAAGCAGATTTGGAAGAAGAAGAAGAAGAAGACGTCCAAAAGCTTCTCGCCGAGAAGAAGCGGAAACTGTTGGAAAAGCTAAACTCCTCGTGAATACAAACAGAAAGAAGGAGAGAGAAATCCGTTCGCGAGATTTTCTCTAGCTCGAATATAGCATCGTAGCACGTAGAAACGCGACAAAAACGTAGCGCACAGTTCGTCGTAATACTATTAATACTCATACTAATAACGAACAAAAGAACGCATACACAGAGAGAAGGAGGAGTTTTCGCAGCAATTTTTCTCAGAAAACCTCTCTTTGAATAACTCCATTATAAAATATTCATTTTCACTCTTTTGCTAAACTTAAAAGTAGTGGTATTATGTTCAGAGCGACGGCACAAAAGGCGCTCAAAAGCGCGGCATCTCGTTTGACTCCTCGCGGTGGTGGTCTCGCGACGAGGAGAAACATGAGCGGAGGTGGAAGCATCGAAGAAGAAATAGGTAAGAAAAAAAGTCGATCGCATCAAAATCTCTTCTTTCCCCGGACAACGATACGATCTCTCTCTTCTCTCTTTGATGACGACAGATATTTGCGTGCCCTTTTGTCGTTGACTAAGAATGGAATAGTAATACTAATAACGAGAAAAGCAGTATTGCTTTTGATGCGATTATTGCATTCGTTTTACTTTGTTTTGAGAGTCGAAAGTCAACTCGTGTTATCCTCCTCTAACCTCTTCAATTAATTTCTCTTTCTCTCAAATACCATCCATCTCTTCGATGATGCTGATGATAACAAACAACAACAGCTGAAATGAACAAGTGGCGAACGGTGACGTTTCTGGCCATTCCGGCGTGCGCGGCGTTTGGCGTGTACTCCTTCGCGACGGCGGAACACGGCCACGGAGAGGAACAACCGGCGTACTCGTACTTGAAACGAAGGTCGAGAGAGCAATGGCCGTGGGGAGGCGATTTGGGGTTGTTTGAATACCCTCACAAGGAAGATGGCGGACATTAATGTATACATATATCCGTTTTTACGTCTTTCTTTCCGACGGGAATGATTGGGAAAGAATGCGCTTGGATGATGTCGCTTTGGTGTTTGTTGTGTCGAGCGCGAGTTGTAATTATATATAAACATATAAACCTTTTTATTATATTAAACGTGATGACTCTCTTATTATTCTCTTCTCTTTTATGATGTTGTTGTTGTTGTTTTTGTTATTCTTATTATTCTCTCTCTCTTCCGTCTCGTGCTCTAACAGCGTCCTGCGGATAATGATTAAACGCGTTTCATTTTCACGTCTTTTAAATACGCCTTCTTCTCAGCCTCGTACGCGATTTCACTTCTCGCGATGAACTTTTTCAAGACGTCGTACGTGGTCAACTGAATAGACTTATTCGGCATATTCTTCACGGCGTTGGGAACGAAGCCTCTGAACAAGCCGCCGACGCCTTGCGTGGCGACGATGTTTTTCGCCGCGACGACTATGTTCGTCGCCGTGCTCGATTTCATTTGCATCTGCCGCCTCACGGTATCGAGTGGATAGCACGAACCAGTGGCAACTGCGGTAGCCATTAAAGAGGCCATGGCAATTCCCTGCGGTTCGTTGCGGATCTCTTCCGGGATGGTCTGTTTAAACAAATCAAACGCGCAGAAATTCAACGCCGAATACGGAGCGATGGACAAACACGTCGCCGGTAAACCTTTCGCAAACGCCATCACGCCTTCCTCTCGCATAATGTTTTTAAACACTGCTACCATATTTGTCGTCGTCGGGTCTACGCTTAAACGTAAGCGAATGATATCTAATGGATACGTCACAATCGTCGCCGTGCACGCCGCCGAGGCTCCGGCTAAGAGTCTCCCCGGCACGCTCAACTCGCCCGTTTTCTTATCCGTATATTTCTTCTTATAAAAATCGTACGCGAACAACATCGTCGCGGAATACGGCAACACTCTCGCCACTTGCGGCGTATTCCCTCTCCAATACCCAGCCAAACCTTCGCTCTTACCAATCGCCATAAACGCCGGCACTAAACCTCCGCTCACCGCCGCTTTCGCGGCCGCGCTTTGTTGCGACGCTCCAGACGTTTGCATGATAATTTTCAATCGATCCAACGGAGCGGTGCACGTTTTCGCCAAAGCGCCGGCTAAACCCCCGGCTAAGAACACCGCGGTCGTTTTCCCCATCATGTTCACGACGATACCTTCTCGATTATTTTTTAACATTCTCGCGAGCGGTATTTTAATACGTTTTTCATCTGCTTTTGTCGTTTTCGTCTTTGCGGCGCACACCTGAAACTGTTCGTTCACTTTCGCTCTCGCGAAGGTTATCGACGCCAACGGAATCTCCACGTTAAAAGTTTGTCTCGTCTTTAATTCTCTCTGAATTTTCATTTTCGTTCGTTCGATGGCTTTTGTGAAGCGGTTGGTTTCGGTGTTTACGACGCGAAGAGAAAACCCAACGCCGTCGAGGTGCTGTTTTTGTTCCAATTTCATATTTACTCTTTTTTTCGTTTCGCTGTGTCCCTCGTCTCTCCTCGTCTAAATAATCTATATATAAAGAGCAATATATAACAAAAGCTCTTTTCGATGGGACGACGTTCTTCGCAGTGCTGTCCTTCTTCTCGCGCTCTCTTCTCGCTCTGAAGCAAACGTCTTTTTTAACGAACAAAAACGGATGAGAACAAAAACAACACACAAAGAGGATAAAGTGCAAAATAAAGTGCACAAAAAGCACCAAAAAAAGCACCCCAACTCAAACCAATAAAAAACAAGGGCGGCTCTTCTCTTTTCTCTCTTCTCTCTTTTCTCTTCTCTCTCCTGTGACCTAAATTTTTCCTTCTCTCATCACGAACACAAAGAAGAAGAGAAAAGAGAGTGTTTTCCCCCCCCCTCCTCTTCCTCAGAAAGAATTGCCCCTCTTTCTCTCTCTCTCTCTTTGTGTTGTTGTTAAAGTAGTAGCGTATGAGATGAACGCAACATCAACTTTTAAAAGTTGTCGCGCGTCCTCCTCTTCAAACGCCTCTTTTCCTTCCTCTTCTCGCAAAGCTGCTAAGAATACCCCGACGAAAGCGCTCGCATCTGGAGCAAGAAACTGGAGCGTCGTCCCCTTAAGCGGCGGCGGCAAAAAAATTGCATTAACCGCGAGAGCGAATCAAAGAGGAGGAGGTGTTTTTGAAACGAGCGGCGATGCGGAAGACGACGGACGACGACGGACGACGTTAAGCTCGCGAAACTTAGGAGGAGGAGTTTTAGGAGCTTTTGAAACGACCGCGAAAAGTAGCAGCTTTAGCAGCATGAGTTCGACCTTGATGTCGAAGAACAAAAAAGCGACGAGCGACTCTGAGGACGAGGACGAGGGAAAGACAACAAAGGGTAAAGACGCCACCTCTCTCTCCTCGAAGAACAACAAAAACAACATTAACAAAAATAAAAACAAAAACATGAGCGACGACGAGTGCGAGACGACTCCGGCGAACGCGAAGTGGAAGCGAGTGATGCTTAAGATCTCCGGCGAGGCGTTATCGGGAAACACCTCGAAAGACGGACAAAATTTTGGTTTAGACCCGCGCGTGGTGGAACGCATAGCGGGCGAGATTGTTGCGGCGAGCATGTCTGGGGTGGAAATTGCCGTCGTGGTTGGCGGAGGAAACTTTTTTCGGGGCGCGAGCCACGAAGGGGCGCATTTGGATCGCGCGTCTGCGGATTACATGGGGATGTTGGCGACGGTCATGAATGCGATTTCGTTGCAAGGCGCGATTGAAGCGAAAGGCGTCCAAACGAGAGTGTTGTCGGCGCTGAGCATTAAAGAAGTGGCGGAACCGTACATAAGGAGACGCGCTATGCGGCACTTGGAGAAAGGGAGGGTGGTTATTTTCGGCGCCGGGACGGGGAATCCGTTTTTTACCACGGATACGGGAGCGGCGTTGAGAGCGGCGGAGATCAACGCGCAAGTGGTGTTAAAAGCGACGAAAGTAGACGGCGTGTTTTGCTCGGACCCAAAACAAAATGTAAACGCGAAGAAATACGAGAGGTTATCGTACGAGACCGTTCAAAGGTTAGGATTGGGTGTCATGGACCAAACGGCAATCACGATGTGCCGCGAGAACGATTTGCCAATTGTCGTTTTTGACATGACAAAAGGCGGAAACATTCACAAAGCCATCCGAGGGCAAGCCGGAGTCGGGACGTGCATCTCAGACTCAGACGAAAAATGTCCGTGATGTAGTAGATGTGAGAGAGAGAATAATAAATACTAGCTCTCCTACAGTATTTAAATAACGAATATACGTTGTTGTTGATTGTTGTTGATTTTGATAACACGACGGCGACGATTGTACTTTATACCATATAATTAAAGAAAACAACTAATCTATTGTATACGCAGCATTTGGATACGAAACTACTAAACTTTCTTCAATCACACGCGTGGAGTCACCACGCCACACAGGTGGTATGCGTGTCGTCTCTTTTTATATTTGAGGTCTACCAAACTAATGTGTGTTGTTGTTGTTTAATCGAACAAGTCAAAGCCCATGTCTTCTTCTTCTTCTTCCACCGCTTCCTCCTTCGCGGCTTCACCGCCACCGCCACCGCCAGCGTCGCCACCGCCGCCACCGCCACCGCCGCCGCCGCCGCCGCCGCCGCCGCCGACGTTGGAGATCAACTCTTCAACCGGTTTGGATTGCAAGAATTTGGAAAACAAGTTCGCCCAGTACGGTTCGATGGTGATACCGGCGCCCTTGACGACCGCGTTGATCTTGTCTTCGGTGATTTCTTGGCCGTCATCGTGCAAGATGAGGGCCGCGTAAGTGCAAGCAAGTTCTCCAGACTGTATGATGTATTATAGTGGTAAAGAAGAGTTGAATAAAAAGAAGGATACGTATTCGTCAGTACTCTCAAATCAAGGGCTGCTCTTCTGCATCCTCCTTCGACCTTCCCTCTCAAGGAAAAAAAAGAGAAAGAAAATTCCGCGCGCTTGAAATGCGATGATACGAAGGTGAAACGCAGAGTACGAGCGCGTCATCGAGCGAGCAACCATTCTCTCCGCGCAATTCGCGACTACTCGTCCGCGTTTTATCCCTTCATCTCGATCTCTTTAAAGCCCAAACGCGCGCAAAAATCTCGCCTCATTCTTTTTTGGGGCTAAAATTTTTTAGGCGAAGAAAAAGAAAGATTTCAAAACGCCCTCCTCGCCGGGGCCAGCTCTAAAACATCGCGCGAAAATCTCCGACATCGTTCAAGCGGGGATTCGCATAGTAGAGATTACAAACGTACCATTTTTAGTTAGTTATGTGTGTGTTCCTTAAAGCTGTGTAATTAAACCTTTAACCGATGGGGCAATAAGAATGACGATTTTCTTGGTTTTTATTGTTTCTCTCAAATCTCAAAAATACTCTCCAACACTCCTTCTTCTCTATTACTACTCGTTTTTCTACGTACAATAATGTTTCTCTTCTATTATCGTTTATTAGAGGATCCAAACCCGCCTTTTTTCTTGGACTTGTTCTTGTTATCTCCTTCGTACACGTCGCCTTCTTTGTACTCCTTCGCGGGCTCTTCCGGCCAGTCGTCGTCGTCGTTTTTTTCGTCGTCGTTTTTCTCTCTCAACCTCGGTCTCTTCTTCGGTTTTTCTCTCTCTTTCCTCTCTTTTTCTCTCTCTTTCCTTTTCACGTTCTCCTCTTGTTCTTTGCGTCGCTTGGTTTTCAACTGCTCTTTTTGCGCGCGCAATTCGTCTTGCGTTTTCACTTCCTCGACGGTTTTTTCCACGTATTGATGGAATAAAACTCGACCTTCGCACGCGCCTTCTTCGACTTTGACCAACTCGAGGTCCAGTCTCGGGCCGAGTTCTTTTAAAAGAATTTTCGCGGTCGATTTCGCTTTGTTCACTCGATCCAAGTCTTGCGCTAACTGGACTTTCGTTTTCGGGTCGTCTTCGCTGTCGGAAACGTCCGAGTCTGACCCCGGTGAACTCGCCGCGCCGGTAAAAAACTCGCTAATATCCGCCATTCGCCCCATATCGGGCACCTCTCTCGATTTTAACATTTTCCGCAACTTCCGATCGCCTTTCGCCGGCTTTGCGTCCACGTGGAAATGCCTCAATCTATACAAATTCGTCTCCTTATCGTGATCTACCAGAACGACTCGTTTACACGAACTTAACTTTGCTTTTTTAACGTTCACCGCCGGGAAAATATTCTGAAACGTCAACGCGCACAGCTTCTTTTCGCTCTCTTGACCGGCGGTGCTAAAATTATTCAAAACCACCAGCGCTGGATTCAAAAACGATTTCCCTCTCGATTTTGGATTCTTCTGCGCTTTCTTCACGTCCCTCTCTAAAGAATACTTATCGATTCGAAACGTCAACGTCGGTCCTCGCGGCGTTTTGCATATTTTCAAGTATTTCGCGTTTTCCGTGGCTGAGAACAACAAGAAATGCGACACGCCTAAAGGCCCGGCGACGTTGATGAAATCTTTCAGTTTATTCGATTTCGAGTCTTTCAGCTTCGAGGCGGTGTTCGGTTCCATGATTTTCCTCACGTCCTCGGTTAAACTCTTCACCAAGTGCGAGAGTTTCCCTCGTTTCACCACGAACGTTTTCGGGACGTTTGTTGAGGACGATTTGACATTTTTCTTCGCACCGTTTGTGTTCTCTTCGCTCACCGCGTGCGTGCGCTTTTTTTTCCTCCGCGTTTTCGCCATTATTACTATTAATACTACTACTCTCTCTCTCTCGCTTTCTCTCGACAGAACAGAGAAGAGACACCAAGAAGAAGACCAAGACCAAGAAGACAAATTCAAAGAGCGTTTGTTGTTAAAATGAAGGTGGCGGCGTTTTTTTTTTGAGGTGAGTTTTTTTTTTGAGAGCCAAAACGAGACTGTCAGAAAAGGAAAAAAAACCGACGAGAGCGCATGCAACAGAAAAATAAAATATCGAGGAGCTCGTCCTTTACTCCTCAGAAGAGGACTACCATCGTCGACTTTCCTCGCTCACCTTTACGACGCGCTCAAAGGTATTAAAAACACACATCATCATCAAAATGGGAATCAAAGGATTGCCGGAACAGTTGAAGCATTACTACCGCGACGCGCAAGTGGAACAGTTTAAAGGTATGAATACGCAGTCGCGCATTTTTAAAACGACTTTCGTCGTCTCCGATTTGGTTTCCCTTTGTTTCGCGTCGAGATATTCAAAAACTGACACAGAGACGCACCATCGTACTCTTTCTTTTTACGTCATCATCAACCAACCGCTTCGCGCGAACGAAACGCATTGGATGGAACGTGTAATAAAAGGTATGCGCGCAGCCGTCGACGCGTACTCGTGGCTCCACAAAGGCGCGTATTCGTGCGCGTTAGAGTTGCACACGGGAAATCACTACTGGGTAAAACAAAACAGAGACGCCCCGTACGTGAACTATTGCATCCACAGGGCGAAGATGCTGAAATTTTTTGGCGTGGAACCGGTGATCGTGTTCGACGGCGATCGATTACCGGCGAAAGCGAGCGAGGAAGGCACGAGACGACAAAGGAGAGAAGAGGCGAAACAGAAAGGACGAGAGCGATTGGAACAAGGCAATCGAGAAGGCGCGACGTTTATGTTTACGCAGAGCTTAGATATTTCGCCGAGGATGGCGCTGGAGTTGATTGTGGCGTTGAAGAGAGAAGGTATTGAATTCGTCGTAGCCCCGTACGAAGCGGACGCGCAAATAGCGCATTTGGCGAGGCAATCGAGGGAAAATGGTGGAGTGGACGTGGTGTTCACGGAGGATTCGGATTTGGTCGCCTACGGGTGCGAGAGAGTTTGTTTCAAGTTAGACAAGTTTGGGGCGTGTAAAGAAGTTTTGTTGGAGGACGTGTTGATGAATAAAACAGCTGCGGCGATGACGACGACGACGACGACACCCAGCGAGGAGATGACGACTACTAACAACGAAGAAAGTGAAATGACGATCAATAACGAGAGTCAAATGACCGTGGAAAACGATGGAACGAACGAGTCGGATGAAAACGTAGACGCGAAGAAAAAGACTGCTACTGCTGCGAAGAAAAAAGGTGGTTCGAAGTCTTCCGCGGGAGGAAAAGGTTCCAGAGGTGCCAATTCTCCATTGTCCTTCGAGAATTGGACCCACGACGACTTCTTGGGTCTCTGCGCGATGAGCGGGTGCGATTTCTTAGAAAACGTGAGAAATGTTGGTTTTAAAAAGGCCCACGCTTTCGTCAACAAAAATGACCGGTGCGCAAAAACCGCGTTAGAAATGATGAGTAAAGACCCAAAGATTGACGTTCCAGAAGGTTACGTCGAAAAATGGCAGCGCGCGGTTTATACCTTCAGACACGCGTTGATTTATGACGTCAAGGAGAAAACATTGAAGCACTTGACGCCGCTTCCCGAGGAGCTTCTCGGGAAGACATCCGACGAGCTTGACTTTTTGGGCAAAGTATTCGAGGACAAAGTTGCGATTGAAATCGCAGAAGGAAGAATGGATCCCATCGCGAGGCGTCCGTTTGCTCACGCGCAACCGCACTTTCAACAAAGATACAATAATAATTACAATAACATGCATAACGTGCAACCGACGAACGAGGGACCGAAAATTCCAAAAGTCAACATCAATTCTATGTTTGCGGCGAAGAAAGTTGCCACTTCCACGGCTCCAGCTCCAGTAGTAGCAGCCATGCCGCCAGCAACAGCAGCAACAACAACAACAACAACAACGGTTCCTCCTCCTTCTCAGCCGTTGAGACGTTCGCCGAGGAAGCATCCGCAAAGCATGGTAGGAAAAAAAAAAGAACAACAACCGGTATTGAGCGCAGAAGACTTGGAGGATTTAGAGATCGCTAAAATGCTCGGCGCTGCGGAGCAAGGAGTGCAAGCAAACAAGCATACGCCGGCGCCACCCTCCGCCTCAAAGAAAAGCCGCACGCCGCTTTCTTCGCCGAACAAGCAAAGTCATCAAAAACCGAGCGCGACGGACAATTCGTTCAAGCGAACGTTCGAGAACAACAAGAACGATGAGAACGCCGAGATACGAAACAAGTTTAGCAAAACTGCGTCAAATAATACCACCCCAGGCGCGGAATTGAAGAAGCTACCTCCCAAGCCGCCTTCGGTGAATAAGAAGTTTGGCGCTCCGGAAAAAGAAAAGACGATATTCAAACTCGGCGCCGACGGCGGTTTGAAAGAGATTAAAACCAAGCCGAAGTCCATCGCCAGTTTCTTCGCTCCGGTGAAAAAGAAGTAATGTAGTCGTAAAGTAGTCATCGTGATGTTGTATCATTAGTGCGCGCGTGTCCGTGACCAATCAATCCATCAACAGATGAACAAGATTTGTATGCGTTTTCGTTTTTGTGCTACGTTCTGGACTCTTTCGTGTTCAATACAACAAATCCAAATTTCTAATGTTCTCTCTTTCTAAAGTTAAACTAAAAATAAAGGCAAAGACTAATACAAAGATGCATTAGTTGTTGCCCTTCTTCTTTTGCCAGAGGTGGTCCATGGCGCAGTCCGATTCACCCTGTTGATTTTTTAAAACGAATGAAGGAGAGAGAGGAGTGAGTATAGAGTTGAGATTTCGAAGAAGAGAGAAAAGAGAGAGTGGGGTTTGTTTGGTTTGGAAAAATCATCCGCGAAATCGCGCGGTTTTCAACCACTCGCGACCCAGAAAATCTACAAACAACCCCGCCTTAACGTCGCGAAAATAAAGCGTTTCACAATTACACGATCAAATTCTTCGAATGCGTACCTTGTTTCTCACGTAACCCGAAATGGCAAAAGTCGAATAGTTGCCATTGTACGTCCCGTCCGGACCCAAATGCCCGACGTTCACTTGAATCGCCGCGTGATCTTTGCACGTGATCAAGCGGTTCGTCCACGAGCACTTTCTCGGGATGTACAAATCGACGTTTTCTCCGTCAGCGTTAATCATTGTTTCGGTGGATGATTTAATTCGTAACGTTAAGTTTATGACGAGATTTCGACGAACACGTTGCAAAGGGGGTCTCCGGCAAGAGAAAATTTGCTCCTCCTTTGCCTTTCAAAAAAAAGCGAGACACCTCCTTTCCTTCGAAAAAAAAAACAAAAAAAAAAGCTCTCTCCCTCCTCGCTCACAAATTCTGCCACTTCCTTTTCGTAAATCGTCACTTTAGCCCGTAGTACGAACAACCAGAAATAATGTCGTTCGCAACGTCCACTCCTGCTCGATTGAATTTTTCAAACAGCGTGTGCTCCACGCAAGGCTTGTCCGCCAAGGTACGCGCGCGTTTCTTTCCCTTTTCGCCGCGCGTAGATTTTTTTGCGAGAGCCGTCTCCCTCTCCCCTTTTTTTTCCGCCCCTTTGGATAAAAAAAAATTCCGAAGTGTTGCTGCGCGCGCGCGCGCGATTTACAACCTCACGCGACCAAAAAACTAACCGAATTTTCTCACTCGCAGGCGCCGATTAGAACTGCGAAACCGTTTCCGTCGTTGAAGATTGAAAACAGAGTTGTGGTGAGTAGCAATACCTCTTCTTTTTCGTCGTCGTCACGTCCGTCATTTTTTTCTCCTCCTCCTTTTCCTTCTCCTTTCTTTCGGTTCTCGGTGAATTCAACCTAACCCTGTTTCTCTCTCTCTCTCTTTCCATTTCTCTCTCTCGCGGAAATAAAAAAATATTACAGATTCGTTTTACGCGTTTGGGGAGAAAGCGCCAAGCGTTTTACAGATTAGTTGCCATTGATTCCAAAAAGAGACGCGACGGATTACCGATCGAATTCTTAGGCTGGTACGATCCGATCAAAAAGGAGTCTTCCTTGAACGCCCCGGCGATCAAGGAGTGGATCGCGAAAGGGGCGCAGCCTTCGGAGACCGCCGGTTCGTTGTTGAAGAAAGCGCTCATCATCTCGTAATGGAGGAGGAAGCTTTACGGGCGAAATATATATAAATATAAGTAGATAAAAGAGAGAAAACAACGCGTTGTGTATTCTTATGTAGTAGCATTTCACATTATAGTAGAACTTATTGTTATTAAAAGAGAAAGTATTCCTACTTTTTCCTTGAGAGTTTCTCGGCTTCCGCCGCCCTTTTCCTCTTCGTAAAACTTAAAAAACTTCCGATTCTTCCGGTCCTTCTCCATCCTCTTCGAGTTCTCCGCCCGATTGTTCGTCGCCTCCTCGCGTGAAATCGCGAGCGTTTTTGATTCGGTCGGACAACCAGGTCGTCAATTTTTCTTCGTCATCGTGCATCATCATTGTGTAGTAGTTCAGGCCGTAGAGCTCGACTATTCTGTGCACATTTTTCTTTTCAAACGCATACTGCCAGCCGAGTTGAGTAATCACCTCCGACTTTCCCATCACCGCCGGGTGATACATGATTTTCAGGTAGTTTTTTAAGGTGAAAAGGCTTTTGAAACTCAGTTCAACTTCTCGAACGAGGCCGTCGAGGTCGTGTTCTCGCGCTACATTGAGCACTTCAATGTACAAATCCGCCAAGGATTCGTTGAACGGGCCTGGCGGGAACCCAAGGAATGTTCCAAAGTACAAATAGTGCAGTAATTGCTTCAAGGCCAATTCGGAACAATCGATCTTTACTCGACACAACACTTTATCTTTTTCATTATCATCATCTTCACCGTCATCGTCATCGTCGTCGTCCATCATTGTGCATCCGGGATCTTCCTCCTCGCCAACAATCACGCCACAGACTTCCTCGTCCTTCTTTCTTCTTTTTGTGCTTTTGACGTGCGAGCAACCAGCTTCTATGAGTTTCAAGAACTTTTCGCTCGTGTGCGCGAGCGCAATTCGATGCACACGATACTCACTTGCACCACGCAAAGTCGTGAACACGACGTCGCATAAATCAAGGTTCTTGCATAAATCAGACTTCATTTTTATTTCCATCTTTTTTGAATGCTCCAGTGTATCACCATCTACTAAAGGGGATATCATATTGTCCCAAAGTCTTTCTCTTCTATGGAAACCCCTCGCGTCAATCTGAAAACATTCATTGAATATGTTCGCAGTGTTATCTTGTGGAAAAATCTGAGTAGAAATTTCCGAAACGTACTTGTTCGACACAATGTCGTGTGCTGCGTCGTCGTAGTCATCGTCGTCAAGTTCTATGAACTCGTCTTCTGAGGAAACTTCCGGTCCACTGTTGCCTAAACCGTCGCGCTTCGTCTTTTCAACGATGCTCGTGATAGCATCTACAGCTTCACGCACATTCGCTCCAGTCGCTCCGGATGAGAGCAACGAAGAAGCGGTCAAGCAATGACCGTGCGTTTTTTGGACATTTGCTAATTTTTCTGTAATCGCGGCGATGCTCTTCTTGATGGGGATACTGTCTGGATTGAAAGACTCTAATTCATGCCACGCGACTTCTTTTCTCGCGCCCGAAGGCGTATACGCAAGCGACTTCAAGAAGTATCGCCGAGGTTGAATGTTATGTGTTCCAGGCCTGCTGAAAGACACTCCGTTTTCGACAGTCTTGTGCCCAGTTTTGTTCCACGCGTGCTTAACAAGAACGTCGATCAATATTTTCAAACCTCCAGATTCGAGAAAGATGTCCTGCATGTCTTTCTTATTGCACAAGTGCGCGAAAGCGACGGCAATGCGAAACTTCTTCGCATGTTTCGGCTCGGTCGTCATTAGATATCGCAAATACTCGCGACATTTTTTGTTTTTATCCGACGTCAGTTTCTCTTCCAAACGTTGCAACGTTTTTTCCACGCACGTTTTGGATGCCTCCAAGAGAAGAGTGTTGTTGGCGTTGCGGAACCGTTGCACCGAGCCTTCCGCGATGATTACGTGCACATTATCCTCGTTGTCCGATAATCCGTACAAAGCAAAGGCTGCGTTGTGTTGTAAATTCTCCACGTATCGTCTCGCGTCGCCTTTTAGCTCGGAGTCTGGCTTTTTAGCCGAGCTATTTGTTTCTCGTAAGTGCATCATGATGTCATCGATGTTGGAATCCAGAAGTTTCAGGAGAGGACCGAGACCGGCACCAAAGCAAATGCCGATTTGATTATCTGCATTTTGCGCGAGTCTTCCCAAAGCGAACGCGGCCATTTCGCGTAAGCCTGGATCTGAGTTCTTCAGCATCTCGACTAAAGGTACGATGGCACCTCTCTGGACGATTCGGGTCATGTTATAATCTTTGGGCTCTGTAGCGGCAAATTGACCGAGCAACAAAGCAGCCTCTCGTTGCGATTCAAGACACGAGGAAGATAACAAACCAATGACTGGCTGTAAAGCGCCTTCGTCCAATACTCGTTTCTTTATCGGTAGACTCGAATGAACGAGATTTCCAATCACACCAACGGCTTCTTTGTGGACCGAAGAATCTTCCGAGCGGACCATGAAAAGAAGCATTTTCAATGCGCCTTCTTCAACGATTTGGTTTTTGTTCTCAGGATTCTTAAATGCCAATGTTCTCAACGCGGCAGCGGCGGCGCGTTGCACTTTCACGTCATGCACGCAATTTAACAAGGAAATTAATGGTGGAATACCACCGTCGTGTCGTACGGTGGATTTGATGGCGTGATTTTCATGCGCAAGGTTCGTGATGGCGTCCGCGGCGCGTCTCGCGACAGAAGAAGTGATGGCGACTGGATCTTGCGGTTTTTCCTTTTGCTCTGAGTTGAAGCCAGAAATTATCTTGACCAAGACTGGAATAACACCGGCGTCTGCGACGCGGTCTTGATGACACGATTTACTTGCCAATAAACTCATGCAGTAACAGGCTTCTTTCAGCACGTCCGAGACGGAAATAATGCGCGGATCCTTTTCATCTTTCACAGCATCTAACAAAATTGCTACTCGATCGTTGATCTCACCAAGAACTTCTATCAACGATTTCACGCTTTCAACCATTCCTTCTTCAACCATAACGTCGCAAGCATCTTCTAAGCGCAAATTCGCGAGTGCAGATATCATTGTTTCTGCTAAATTCAATTCGAGCACCGAAGGGTGCTTTCCAGTTGCTAGAAACGTGGGATCGTTTGGATACACCTCGTTGCTGAGGGTTCCCTCCGGTAACCCGAGAGAGCCGACAGCGACTTTCGCGCGAAATAATCGCACATAAACGCGAATGGCCTTATACAACTTGGTCTTCCTCATATTGTTTTGGTCTTCCTCGTCGTAGTAATTACGAAACTTTAAGACTTCCGGGGTTACACATGAGACGACCTGTATGAACGCGTTTTCCAAATCGTGGCACTCAATGACATCATTCCACTTAACTAAGCTTCCCGTGCCGCATTCTTCCTCGAATGATTTCAAAGAAGCCATTCCTTTCTCGGTGTTCTTCAGATTATCGTAAATATGTTCTTCTGATTCTCGCAAGATTCTCTCCATCCATCTAATCGTGCGAGTTCGGCTGACGACTCGGTCGATGACGTCTGGTACAGTTGGAGTTTCCTTCACTAACTCCGTGATAGAGCGCATCATAGATTTCAACGCGTCTCGTTCAGATGAAGTGAGCACTCGCGCCCGATCTCTCCATAAGTTTTCGACGAATTTTTCAATCTTTCCTATTATTTTCTTGTGTTCATCCATGGCAATAATCGCTGCCGAAACGGATTCTTTCACGCTAGCTTCTTTTCGTTCAAGCAATTTCAACAAAACCGAGGAGAAGTCGCGCTTATCCAACTCTTTGTTGATCTCAACAATTTTCCCGTTCATGTTCGCGACGCATTCTGAAACGTATTGAATTATTTCTGCCGTTATGGTACCTTTCTTCAGCGTTTGATAAGAACCCACTCCCGGCCTGGGTAGATTATTCTTCAAGTTCGCTCGTTCTTTTACAGACTTCTTCATCCAGTACGTCGGAGAGGCACACATGGCGTATTCGTACGTCTCGAGCTGCTTGATGGCATTGTTCGCAGTTGACGAGGAGGTAATTGTGGAAGACGAAGACGGTGACAGCATATCGAGCAGTCTCGTCACAACTAATGGTACGAATGCACCCTCCTCGTAGTTCAGCACCTCCTCGCGAACTTGCTTTTTCTCGCATAAAGCTTCAAACAACGATGCTAACTCGAGGTCGAGTGCGATGGAACGGCGACCACCAGTTGCTTTCTGCATCATGATTGCATCGGGCGGTATATCGCCCAAGAGCTGAAGCATTATCGGTAAAATGTTTGTCTCTTTGACAATGAGCATCGCGCACTCTTCGTAATTATTCTTTATTCTGTCAAATCCGAAAATTATAGTCGGCGTCGAGCCTCTCGCCATTTCTTTCAAAATGTTCAACTTTGCGGTCAACTTGTAGAGAATTTGATGGTTCTCCGATCCGTATTGTCCTGGAAACTCTCGCATTGGTAACAATACTGCTAACGATGCTAACGATGCTGCTTCAACATTCCCACTTTCCTCTATACCGAGAGATTTTACCGTTGCGAATAATCGATCCACGAGGTCGCGTTTGATGATATTAACTAAGTGTTTGTGATACTTCAAGACGCACAACGTGCGGCAGATATCTGTTCGAGGCGATGGTAACTCTGCGTCGTGTGCTGCTACGAAGAAAGCAACGAGTTTGTGGCAAAACGCAGATCTCCTCTCCACGTGCGGCATCAATATCCACCGGTCGTATGTAACCGGCATCTGTATGCTCTCGGAGTAGAAGTACATCTCTTTGCTCTCGATAAAATCGGGCGCATACCATCTGGATAAGTTGTCTGCTACTATCACCTCTTCTCCGGAGGTGAAAATTGCCTCCTGTAAAGTTTGTGGAGACATCGCGCCGTACATATCTCCTGCAATTGCGCTCAAGCGAGAAATGACGTCATGGCCTAGCTTGAAAACTTCAACGAAAGCTTTATTTATTTTGGTACCTTCCGCGGTTTCCTTCCAACGAAATGCCCGAAACCGCGAAACCGCGAACGAAATAATTGGCATGGAATAGATGCATCGACCTATAATATCACTATCCTCCAAAATCATATCGCTACTCTCAGACAAATACGAGTAGTGCGTCAAAAGAGATCCCGTGGTTATCTTCGTCGTATTTGTTTGTTGTTGTTGCTGTTGTTGCTGTTGCTGCTGCTTTGTTCCATCTCCTGTATAATACGTTTTTCCTTTCATCACTTGGTCGTGTTCCATCCTCTCTAAGTCGTCGTCGCCGCCGTCGTCGTCGTCGTCGTCGGGCTCTTTGCCGCCGCCCACCACCATCGGTGATAACGATCTTTTACCGGGCGCTCCCTCTCCTTTCTTATTTGTTGCGATCTCGGGCGTCGTTATCGTATTTCTCGCGTGCAATTTCTTGCGTAAAATTCGTGCCAACCTTTTCAAGTTGTCGAAATCTAATTTAATGTCCCCCCATACGTTGCGATTTATCTTTTTCGCCACCGCGCTTGCAGATACGCCTCCCGAGTATTCTAACTTTTGCCAAGCCTGAAACGCTTTTTCGTTACTTTCGGCTAGTAAACTGATCATGACTGAAATTATGGCGGTTACAATCTGCGCGTTTTGAAGCGTACGTTCTCTCGCCTTGTTGTTCGTCATTTCTTTTGTGACTAAGTTTGACTCTGTAAGAAACCCTACGATCTCGAACAATTCGTGTCTGGCGCACGCAAACGCGAGAGATTTTAAACGCGTCAACACTTCCTTCATTTGTCCTTGAAATCCTCGAATTGCACTCGAGGTTCTCTTCTGACACACCTCACTCGGCAACTTTAAGTTTAAGACGTACGCAATCATTTTTAATCTCTCAACGCGTTCCTCGGTCGTGGATTCTCTGTAATGGATTTTAGTAAACCAGCGCTCGTGCGGTAACCGACTGAGTTGTTCGCTTGTTGTCGGTTCCTTCAAGGCTAAATTACTCGCTGAATAATGACACACCGGGTCCAAAATCTTGGACAATTGCGACTTCTTTTGCACTAAAAACTCTTCTAACGTTTTGATTCCGTTGAATTCTTTGATCGCTGCTTCGTCTCCGTCTTCTTTTTTCTCGTTGTCTTTGATGATTTTCTTCAGTCGTTCCCTCGCTGTGCCTGTCAGCGCCGAAAGAGTCGCAGGATTCGCGTCCTCGATTAAAGCGAACGAAGTTTCAGGAGTAACTACCGCGTACTCCTCCATCGCTCTCGATCGCACGTTCCACATGTCTTCAAACAAAAGACTTCCGGAATCTAACGCGTCGTACGGCGATATCATTTCTTCTTTGCTTCGATTTTGTCGCTGTTTATTTATTCCCTCTTCGTTTTTCTCGCTCTTCTTCTTTTCTCCGATATCTTCCTCCTCCTCTTTCTCCATCTCCTCCTCAGCCTCTGGGTCGTATTTCAAACGCTCTAAGTGCTCTCGATATCGCGAAGAGGAATCTTCCAACAGCGCGAACCATTCTCTCGGCGATATCTTCTTCTCTTTTTCTTCTTCTTCTTCTTCTTCTCCTTTTTCTCTCTTCGTCTTCTCTTCATCGTCGGCGACGGCCAACGTCCTCGTCGGTTGAGATTTCTCTTCCTCCTCCTCTCGATTTTTCTGATTTCTGCGAGATTTGATTTTCGTTTTTTCCTCCTCCAGTTTTTCTTCGTCGTCGACTCGTTTCTTCGTCGTCGTCTTCTTCTTCCTCTTCTTCTTATCGTCGTCGTCGTCGTCGTCGTTATTGAGCTCATCTCCTTTCGAGCGTTTGCTAGACGTCATCGTCTCTTTCCGCTTCTTCGCGGAAGACGCTTTCGCTTTCCGCGAAGGAGAGAAAGTCATTTTCAATTTTCTGGCGCCAAAAACACGAAAGAGAGAAGAAAAGAGAGAAAAGAAGAAAAAAAAGAGACCAGAGGTGAGCACCCCAAAAACGCGCGCGCGCTCAACGCTATGTACAGGTTTGGACGTATGCGATCTCCCTATCTTCTACATTATATTCTCTCAAAAGGAGCGTCATTATTCTCAAGCAATTTTAAATAAGTATCTCTCTCTTTCTCACACACACACACACAATGCTACGTAGTATATATCTTTTAAAAGCTAATCCTGTAATATGCCGAGAATCTCCTCGTCTCTAAACAAGAGGAACTCTTTCTTTTGCGGGCCTTCGTCGAGCTTGACGGCTTGACCGCCAAACTCCGGGAGCAAGACTCTATCGCCGGCTTTGACGCCTACGTGTGTGATGAGTAAGACGCGTGATGTAAGGATGGAAAATAGTAACGTACCGTTTGGAATGATTTTCCCGTCCATGGGACTCGGTCGTCCCGGTCCGACGGCAACTACTACGCCGGCGTTGAGCTGTATATTTAGAGGAGAGAAACATCAAGAGAAGAGTTGAGAAAAATCGCATTCGTCAATCACGCGCACAATAACAACACCGTTCCATTCGTTTCGTTCGAACGAGTTAAATAATTCCCCCCCAAAACGCTCGCGGCGCGCTCGCACTCGCTCTCAACACATAAGACCAGAGAGGACGACGAAAACGACGACGAGAGAGAGAGCCTGAAGAAGCGGAGGAAAAAAAAAAAGAAGGAAAAAGAAGAAATCAACAACAACTGAGAGAGAAACCAAAAAACGCACTTTACTCCCGACGGTTTCTGGCAACAAAATCCCCCCGCTCGTTTTCGTCGCCGCGACTGCTCTCTCCACTAAAACTCTGTCCAGCAGCGGAATCAATTTTTTTGCCGCTTGGCTCATTTTTTTCTCTCTCTCTCTCTCTCTCTTTACGTGTACGTGGGTGGATGGTTTTTTCTGTGACGATTTGATTTTTCTCCCAGAGAGCATTTTTCTCCCACAACAACAACAACAAACAAACGCATCGAAACAAAAAGTCAAAAAGAACAAACACCATCAAAAAAAAAATATCTTGCGATTACAGTTCAACCACCAACCACACTCTAGCGAGCGTTATTTTTAAATAACACAACCTCAAAGAAAACGACGCGAACGAAATCTAAGCGTCGATGATCTCGAGTTTAACCACTGCGCGAGGAACTGCTTTTTTTACCGGCCGCATCATCACATCGTCGACGAATTCGACGAATTTGACGACAAAGAAGAAGAAGAATTCTCGTTGCGCGATTTTTCAGAAGAAGAAGAGAAAAATAATAAAAATGGAAAACTTTGAATCGACGCCGAAACCGGACGGAGCACCCGAGTGCACGATTTATTACACCCCAGAGTTAGTATCGAAAGCGATCGCGGAGTTGACGGCGGAAAGCGCGCGAGTTGCAATCGAAGAGAGAGGATATTTCACGCTCGGATTAGCCGGCGGGAGTTTGATTAAAATGCTCTCCGGATTGAAGGAGGAGGAGGACGACGGCGGGAAAGACGACGGGGAGAAGAAAAAGAAAATTGAGTGGGATAAATGGCACGTGTTCTGGGTGGACGAAAGGTGCGTACCTTTAGATGATCCAGAGAGTAACTTTGGTGGCGCGTACGAGGCGTTATTTAAGGACGTGCCGATTCCCAGAGAGAACTTACACGCCATCGACGACGGTTTATACGACACAAATGAAGGCGCGAGCGCAAAGTCAGCCGAGGCTTACGATAAAGAGTTGAAGAGTTTGTCGGAGGCAATTTTACCGAGAGGGGAAGGTGGATTGCCGATGTTTGATTTGTTATTGTTAGGTTTTGGGCCGGATGGGCACATTTGTTCGTTATTTCCGAACCATTCGCTGGTGAAAGTGAACGACGAGCGATGGATTTTACCAATTTCGGATTCGCCGAAACCGCCTCCGGAACGCATAACGTTTTCTATGCCAGTGGTGAATATGGCGAAACGGAAAGTGTTTGCCGCGGTAGGTGAAGGGAAAGCAGAGATGGCGAAACACATCTTAGAAGATGCGAATAAAACGGACGGGTCGATACCGGCGGCAATGGTTAAAGATGCCGAGTGGTTGTTCGATACCGCCGGATCAAGTAAACTGACAACCACGCACGTTAAGTTTGAGTTTCCAGGAACGCCAACGCTTTTGGGTTTAGACAAGAAAGAAGACTAAAACGATGAGTGCGAGAGAAGAATAGTGTAATTAAAGTACGAACTTAATATTGTCATCACCAGTAAATCGTTATCAATTATTATTATTATTATGCGTTATTCTTCATGTACATGTCCGGATCGTTTGCGAATCGCAGTAAGTTGTATTTGTATTCGCGTTCTTTCAATCCTTTCCATCTGACCGCTTCTGCCTCTTCTATATCGATTTTTGCGAATTCTTCGTCCCAATCCAGCTGAGTAGTCGTCAACTCTTTGCACGGAAACGCTTCGTTCTCTTTCGCAAACTCGTCGTCTTTGTAATACCTCTTCTTTTCGCTTTTTTTGAAGACGTTGCCGAACCCATCTCGTTTATCTTTCAGATCTTGTTGTTTGCGGAGAAGTTGTAATTTTTTCCGGAGCGGAGCGAGTTCGCGCTTTAACTTTTCGACGTTCGATTCGGTCGATTTTTCTTCGCGTTGTAATGCGGTATCCATATCTTTTTCTGCTTCGTCCCATTTCAGCAATTCCAAACGTGCCTTTGCTCTTCGCATGAGCGCCTTGACGTTATTCTTCTCGCAATCCAAAGAATCTGAAGCGAACGCTTCTGCCTCCACATAATTTTCCATCTTCAAATGTAACATTGCGAGATTGTTATAAATCTTGTGCGAGATTGTAAACGACTCCTTGTTCCTCTTTTCTCCATCTTTATCGAATTCACCTTGCGGTTCTATCAATGAAAAGACATCCGCGCCTTTATCCCAGATGAGTTTTGCTCGGCGATACCGTTTCGTTTGATACAACATGCGGCCGCGCTCCAACATTTTCTCGCCATACTCCAACCGTTCTCTGTGCGACATCGCAAACTTATCGTCGGTAACGCTCTCGTTGGTAACTTCAACCACTTTAACCACGAATAATGCGGTAAAACCAATCGTTTGCGTCTCTGGTAAAAGCGCGTCGCATAACTGATATTGAGAGAATGGGTCAATTTTCACTTCGGCAACATCGTTCACTTTCATTTTTAACAGCGCTTCATCCAATCCTTCCGGACGAGTTCCATCTCCAATCGCGTATTTATGCTCCACCCATGGCACTTTACTCGCTTCCTCGTCGTCGGTGTTCTCTTCGTCGGCGTATTCGCACAAATCTTTCACATGAAGAACGACTGAGTTTCCTTCTCTCAGTTTGTTGAAAGAAGGCGTTACTCCCGTCGTTTTTGCTGCTCCTCGTGAGAGAAACTTTAACCGCCCTTGACCGGCGCAAATCTCGATCTCCTCCTCCTCTTCCTTCTCCTCTTCCTCATATCTCTTTTCGTCCTCGCCATCTTCTTCGGGTGAAGATGATGGTGAAAGTATTTTGGGTGACATGCTTTCTTTTTTTTCTCTCGAGCTGTATTTTTTGTGTCACGAGCGTTTCTTCTACGTATTGGTTTTCGCATGCGGGGTGTGTGATGTAAAAAAGTTTTGTTTATAATTTTAGTCCTACAAAATTTTCTTTTCAATGCTAAAAGTTTTTATATACTCTCTCTCTCTCTCTCTCCCTCTCTTGGCGTCGTGCAATGCCATCCGTCCCGCGTGCTTCTCGTCTGCTCTTTTCCCCGTTCTGTTTAAGCGCTAGTCGCTCGAAAGAAAACGGTTCCATTCTTCCCGCGAAAACTCTTTCTCTCTACTATAGTTTTTCTCTATGCGTATATACATACATACATAAAACTTAAAGCTGCACACCTTCTCTGACGATATCGTACGGGATCGGCGTCAAGATCTCCGTCTTGACGTTCTCCAAAGTAAAGCCCTCTCTCGGCAAACCCACCGGCGCTCTCTTAGTCACAATCTTCTTGCCCGCCTTCTTCGCCGCGGCGTGCGCCTCGTCGTTCGCCTTTCTTCTCGCTAAGAAATCTTCTCTGCATCGAGAGTGTTGCACGTGCTCGTAGCGGATGTGAAGTCTTTTGCGGATGATTCTACCACCGACTTGCTTGTTCACCTCGACACCAACCGCGTGCGGAGTAACATCCCAGACGACGCCAGTTCTACCTTGGTACACCAAGTACGGCATGCCCTTGTGTTGAGAAGAATCAACTTTGATGTCAACGTAGTCTCCAATCTGTGTAAAACGAATGCGGTCAAAAAGAGAATAATTGGTTAGTTTAAATACTTAATAGCGCGATTCACAAACGACACGTGCTCCAAACACGTCGCGTCGCACTGCGCGCGCGGAAGGAAGGATGCGCGAATTTTTTCTCCCAAAGGGAAAAAAACCCCATCAAGTGGGTGCAAAGTCCCATTTCCCACCGACTAAAATCGAAACGAATTGCGCCTATAAAACACCATCGCGAACAACTATATCGCCATTTCTTCGCGCGAATAACTCGAATCATTCACGGAGTATTCGTAAACGATTTGATTCTAGGAAGAAACGAGCGCGTTCTCATCCGTATCGACGGTTTTCGACGTCCGAAAATTTTTCATTCTCCCCACGAAAAGGGAGCCAAAAAAAACCGAAAGCGCGCGCTTTCGTCGGATTCTGTGTCACTTACTCTGAACGTTCTCAAATACGTCGTCGCGTTCTTCGGCCCGTTTTGGCGGAAACCGCGCGTGAACATGTTTCTCGTGCCATGTCTGAGACCTCTGCTTCGTGCTCTTTGGTTACCCATGTTTGTTTATGTGCTTTTCCGGTGAGATTTTTTGGCGCCTGCGAGGAAAATTTTTTGTGTGTAAGTGTGTTGTGTTGTGTCAAAACTTTGTTTTGGTCGGAATTTTGCTTCTTCGGTCGGGAGAGCGTTTAATAAAATTCACTCTTTTTTTAACTGCGACCTAAATTTTCGCGTAAACAGTAAAAAGAAAAAAACCGGATGGATGTGTTCGACACAACTTCGACACTTTTTTTCCTTCGCGCCCCAAGAAAGATATACATCTCTTTCCGTCGTCTTAGCGACTAACGAGCGAGACTACCTCGTCACCATCTACCCCCCCTCCCCCCACATCACTTTAACGACCACCGGAACTGCTCTCGCGCTCGCGCGCTGATCATCTTCTCTTGGAGGAGGATATAAAAAAAGAGGAGAAGAATTCGATCGGCAAAGTGGGGGGAGGGGGTCTTTTTTTTCTTTCGGTCGACTAATACCTTCCCGTGTGACGGTTCCACTCTTCTTTGATTTGTGTGGACTCGCGCATTGAAATTTCGCACCGAGAAAGAGACCGAGAAGAAGAAGAAGAAGAAGAAGAAGAAGAAGAAGAAGAAGAAGAGTTTAAAACTGATCGAGAGACATGATCGAAGAGCCAATGCAACCGCCGGTCGCGCTTGACAAGGAGGAAGAAAAAGAAGAAGAAAAAGGAGCGATCAACGGCGCCGAGGTCGAGGTCGACCTCGAAACGACGAAAAAACGAAAAGCACGCGAGAGGGACCAAGAAGAAGAAAAAGAGAAAAATTTTAAGATTAAGAATAAGAACGCCGTTCCAGCCTTGGAACTGCCTCCCTTTGCGCAGCACAGCGAGAATGCTGTTGCACCGATGGTACAACCACCGTTGTTGTTGGACCAAGTTCAGCAGTTGCTCGCGCATCAGCATATGATCCAGCTGCAAAATATCCAGCAACAGTTTGCGTTGCAGCAGCAGGAGCTCGTGAGGAATCCACCAAAAGATTTCGTGCAAGCGTTTCAACTTTTGCAACACCTACAAGCGCAAGCGACGTACAATTTTACAGCTAGTGCCAGCGCTAACGCCGCCGCGGTCATGATGAATCCAGCGACATCTGCTGCGGTGGTCCCGAGCCTTTTAAATCCTCTTTCCTTGGCTATGAACGGCGGTAACATCAATAACGATGTGACGCCTTTGATAAACGAGTTGAAAGAGTATCAAAAAGAACTGGAAATGAAAGAAAAACTCCTCAACGAGCACACGTCGTATAAGCACGCGAACAAAAAGTTGGACAATATTAGTATCAAAAGTATCATGAGTCAGCATTTGGAAGGGACTGTGGATCGAGAAACGGGAGAAGAGAAGGAAGGAGATGCAGAAGAAGCTGGTATTGCGCCGAAAGCGAGAGCGACACACGTTGAAACGACGAAAAAGAGAACGCCTCGTTTGAAAGAAAAAGGAGGAACGCTCACGTCCAAAATTGCGATCCGTGAAGAAGGGTCGCGATTTGTCTACGGACGCACCTGTGGTGTCCAGGGATGCGAAGTACTTTGCGAAAAGAGCCGCTCCTTAGTCGGTGTCGTCCAACAGTGCTGCGAAATGCACAAACGCGAAGACGGTTTCATGTTGAAAGGAAGAGAGGGCATCTTTCGATGGTGTTTCTACTGTCACCGACCCCAGTACATCGAAGAGTTTTCGCCGAGCAGTAAATCTATTTGCACGGAAAAGTTTGCGTTGCGAAAGGAAAGACGGAAGTTGGCGAGTCAAAAGCAGAAACTTTTAGCAGCAGCGGCGAAATCGCAAACGGCGATGCTTCAACAACAAGTACTCGAGACGATGCAGTCGAACCAATCGAAAGCCTCCACGAAAGAGAAAGAAAAACTACCGAGAACGTCTGAGGAAAAAGAAGCCATTCAAGCTTTGTGTGATATCGTTGCCGATGAGGAGAGAAGAGAGAACGAGGAAAAAGAAAGCGAAGAGAAAAAAGAATTGTCTCAAAAGCAGCCATCTGAGAAAGATAACAGGGAAATTTAGTCTAATATTACCAGTACCAAGGAAAGTTGTAAAAAATACATGCTGTAATTATATCCGCTAACTTATTTTGCTACAAAAATCGCTAATTAAAACTTACACTTGTCTGCTGAACTGCGTCTCTATGCGCTTCTTCATCGCACTCACGTCGTCAAATCTCTTTTTCATTTCGTAGAGTTGACACAACCTTCGCATCCGGCGAAACTGCGTTTGCGTGTGCCCGATTCCAACCGCGTCGGTTATCTTCACAGACCTCTCTAAAACAACAATGGCATCTTCTATGCGTTCCAACAACAGCAATGCCTCGGCCATGTGATGTAAAGTCAACGCAATCTCCGGGTGGTTTTCATTTTCAAACACAAGTTGCTTCAAATTTAAACTTGTTCGATAGTGTTCGTACGCCTCTTTCGGCTTGTTGTTTTGCAACATGCACGACGCCAAGTTGTGCAACGCCGCCGCTATTGTCGCTTCCGCTTTATACTCTCCTCCTTTCCTCTTATCTATTTTACTATTACTATTATTATTATTCGTCGTTGTCGTCGTCGTCCCCATCTCTTTTAATTCTTTCAGCAAATCCAAGCACTCCTTGTATAACCCTTCCGCTTTGTCCCACATTCTTTGCGTCCTCGCGAGTTCGGCCAAGTTATTCAGCGCAGCCGCGACGTGCGCGTCCTTCTCTCCGAATCCAAGCTTTGCCTCTTTCAACGCACGTTCGAAACATTTCAATGCAAACTCGACGTCTCCGGCTAAGAATTTTTCCCGTCCCAAGTCCGTGTACACTCGCCATTGCGCCGTGTGTCGTCCTTTGTCTTTGTTTGTCCTTTGTTCCTCCTCGCCTTGGATGTGCACTTCCACGTCTTCCATGTTTTCTCTCTCCTCTTTCGTTAACGGCGTGCCTCCTCCTTCGAGACAAGAGGCGCGCGAGAAAAAGAGGAAACGACGATCGTCACCGTCGAACAACGACGGAGACGAAAAAGAAAAAGACGACGAGAGCGAGAAGGAAACGGAGCGACGCTCTTCTTTCCTCCCGAGCGACGTTTTCGTTCTCGTTGGTTTCGTCGTCGTCGTCGTCGACGGAGCGTTCGAAGTACCACAGGTGGTGGCGGCAGCAGCGGCGGTAGTAGCGGTGGCGCTGGTAACAGCGATGGCGCCGCCGATGATGAAAGACATCCATTTTAAATCATCGCCGCTACCGCTGCGCGGTGGTTTCATTCGCCGCAGGCCAGCTGAAATCATTTTTGCCGATGACATCTTCTCTCATCTTTTTTTTTGACGGATGGATTGGCGTTTGTGGGTTCGATGCGTGTCTGGTTTGTTTGTTTTTTCTATATACTGTGGAGCAGCGGAGGGGATAATACTATGGTCAACGAAGGACGAACTCTGCTCTTCCAAAAATGCACGGAAGCAGACACAGGAGCTTTCCAAAACGACATCCCCAGAGACTTTTTTCGGAAACGTTCGTTCTTTCCCGTTTCCACGCAAAGATACACACAACACACACGCGCGCGCGCGTCTCGAATAAATATGGGTCCGACGACAAACAAGAAGAAGAAGAAAAAGAAGAAAGAGAACGTCTTCTCTTCTTCGAATAATCGCGGCGCAGATGTTGGCGTCGTTGGCGACGACGAGACGACGACGACGACGACGACGACGACTGTCGGCAACGGAAAAGAAGAACGTGAAAATGGAACGTCGTTCGAAGAAGACGATGAAGAAGACGATGAGGACAACTTGAAGAAATACAACGGCGGAGGAGAAGTGATGATAACGACGACGAGCGTTCCAGAGTACATTCGAAATGCGTTCAATACTACGGATATCGCGCGTTTACAAGTCGTACACATCTCCAACCGAAAAGATTTGTTCACTTCCACCGTTACGAAAAACAAACGAGTAGTATTCAACGGCGAAGACTTTCAACTGCTCCGCTCTTGTCGAGAGCTGCGCTTAAACGAGAACGAGATCGAATCGATGATCAATTTAGACCAGCTCCCCGAGTGTTTGAAGAGTTTACACTTGGATGCGAACAAATTGAAGTCCTTCGATGGCATCGCGGACGCGCCAAACGCACTCGAAACGCTCTCGATGAGAAAAAATTCGATAGGAGACTTCACTGGCGTGGCAAGGAAAGATGGGAAAAAATGGGAATTAGAATACTTAGATCTTCGAGAGAACGAGATTGGTAACTTTGTGGATCTGCGGCTTGTGGAAGAGTTTGTGCTTTTGAGAGAGCTACGGTTGAGGAGCGAAGAAAACGTCGGCGATGATAAAGAAAGCGGCGAGAAGAAGAGCAACGTTAATCCGGTGTGCAAGTTACCGTCGTATCGCATGGCAGTCCACGCGTTTATTCCGTGGTTGGAAAAGTTGGACGATATCGGTTTCACCGCGAGTAGCGCGTTGGTGATTGAAGAACAAAAGAAAATCCGAGAACAACGCATTTTATCCCAGGAAGCTTCGGAAGAACGGCAGCGCCACCGGCATGTGGAAGAAATCTTAGAAGACAACGAAACCGTAGAAGAAGAAACGACGTCGACGTTACTGTCTCTCGAAGACGACGAGGAGGAGGAGAAAGAAAAGAAGAAAACGGTGCAAAAATGGAACGCGAGCGTGAAAATCGACGAGCAACAACAACCACAAACTTCTTCGAGACCATCGTCAAAGCAGCGGTCTCCTTCGCCTGCTTCGAAATTGATGAATCACATTTTACGGAACAAGCAAAACGTGTCTTCCTCGATTGTAAAACGGAAGGATGAAAGCACGGAAACGACAACGAGTAATGATAATAACTTTAGCATCAGTAGCGGCAGCAATAATGATAGAAATAGGAGCAATAATAGTAATACGTTGACGTCCAAGTTGGAGAGAGAACTGTACGAGTTGAAGAAAACGTTTGAAACGAAACGACGGGAAAACGAAAGTTTAAGCGGCGCCTTAATGGAAGTCACGAACGAGGTGAAACAAATTGACTACCAAACGTCGGAAATGTACGAAAAGAGTGCCAAGTTAGCGGAACTTTCGAATTTGAATTACGCTTCTGCGAACAGGTATAAAAACGAGGTGGACTTACTGAAACGAGAACTGAAGGAAAATCGCAAAACACTCGAAAACGCTCTAAGCGGCGAAGCAGAAGCGTTGGAAGAAGTGAACACTTTGAAAGCAACTATAGAATCCATCAGAAACGAATATAATCGAACAATATCTCGAATGCGCGACGAACACAAGATGGAAATCCGGAAGGTTTCGAAAACTGTCAGTTCACTGGAGGAGTTGGAGTACGCGGCTGAGGACGAAATCGAACACTTACAGGGTAGAATACGTGAGATGGACAAAGACTACTCAAAAAAGTTGGAAGACGTCACGAACGAAAAGAATGCAATCACGAGACGCTTGGAGGTTTCGTTCGAGGAGTTGAAGGAGTTGGATTCGGTGTTAGCGACGGAAACAGAAGCACGCGTGACTGCAGAGAATGTCGCGGAGGAGTTGGCCACAACCAACGAAAGCTTGAAGAAGGAGCTGAAGGAGCTGAGAGATGAATTGATGAGACTTCGAAAGGAGGTACCAGAGCTGAAAAAAGAGAAGGAAAAGTTGAGCGACGAATGCGCGTCTCTCAAAGTTGAGCTGAGTGCGAAAGAAGACGTGATTGCCTCGCAACTGGAAAAGGTGAAGAGAGCGGACTCAAACTTGACCGAAGCTTCTTTGAAGGAGGAAAGTGCGAAGAAAGCAAACTTGGAGGTGGCGCACATGCGAGAGAGCCTGGATTTGAAAACTGCGATGCTTGAGAACTCGAACGCGTTAGTCACGAGCTTGAAAGAGGAAGTCGTAAAACTCTCCAGAGAGAATAAAGAGTGTGCCATAGAACACGCCAAGTGTTCGTCGACGCTGGAGAGTCAGGATGCCAGGGTGATACAGTTGGAAAACGAGTTGAAGACGGAACGCTCGAAGCGTATGGCGTTCGAACGAGCACACATTGGAAGTAAAGACGAGATCATCGCTAGGGATGAAATGTTGCACTGGGCCAACGGAGAGGTGGAACGATTTGGAATCTTGATGGAGGAGTTGAAAGAGGAGAAAGAGGAAGTCATCGACATAGCGCGAAACTTGCAAGAGCAATGCGACGACTACAAACGAATCACAGAAAGAGCACTGAAAGAGAAGGAAAACGTCGAAGAAGAAATGCGAGTGCTTTTGAGTTCGCAGATACGACGAGAGGAGGAATTTGATATGGTTAGAAAAGTATTCGCGAAAAGCTCCTTGTTGAGTGGTGCCTGAAAGGAGCGCACAAAGCTTTCGGACGACTGGAACATTTTCTTTGTAAACGAAGGACATTGTAGATCAAAACGTAATAATCACGCGAAAAAACCTCTTCAATCGAATAATGATACACATGCGACGTCGTTTCGAACGAGTTTACGCGTCTTGAGATCGTACGAACGGCCCGTTCTGCTTCGATGTCCTTTGTCCCACTTTTTCCTGTCTACTATTTAATAATTAATGTTAATTATGATTTCATCACTTAATGAGTGTAATTAATCTTATCCCCATGTATGCGATATTTTAATAATATTTAAACAAGAGTGCACTAATCTAAAACACAGAAAACATTCATCTATAGAATAAAATTTCAGGAAGAGAATTAATTTTGTTTTATTTATTCAAAGATATTTTATTCGTTTTAAATTAGATATTTTGGATACAATAATGGAGTATATTATGATTTTAGATATAAATCAAATATAATATTAAATTTAAGTATTTGAAAATGAGCAGAATAGTTATTAAAAATCGTATTGACTGGATTTATTTAAATATTAATAGGTCCAAATTAAAATTTTCTCGAAATGCTGTTCGTATTGCGTAATTAAAACTCATTCATAAATTATAAATTATTATATTAAATCAAATATATCAAGTTAAAGTTCGGGAACTCCTTGTTGTATGCGTTAAATAAAATTATTCTTCTCGCGAAACTCTTTTTAAAACGAAAAGTGGGAAAAGTAACTCGCGTTTTTCCTACTTCTTCCGCATCGATAGGTTTTATAATCGGTTTGAACGCGTGCTCAGGAACGCGCTCTTACTGTACTTTCGTTTAAGCGAGTTTGTTTTACATTTTGTTTCGACATCAGAGCTACATTGTCTGCGTTTGTGTACTGTTCTCTTGCCAGTTTCGGAGTGTCTTTTGTTTCGTTCTGTTTTTTTTCAACTTCTCTCTCGGTCTTTTTTTCGTCCACCAAGAAGCGAGTCAGAAGAATCAGATTCCGAAATCTTCCCACTTACCAAAAAGAGAACTTTTCCAGCCAAAAATCGAAGCAATAAAAACGAAAAATTCGCGCTCGGAATCGTCATAACTACACACATAAAACTAGAATAAAGATGTCTGCTTTAACTTCATCGTTCACCGCCAACTTGGTTTCGGTCAAATCTGCCGCCAAGAAGTCCCAAAAGGTTGTCGTCGGCGTCCAAGCGTCCAACGAATTCGCCAAGAAGGTACGAAAAAAATTTTCGCTTAGTGTGGCATCTCAGAGATTTTTTGCAATCGCGTAACGATCGTCGGTTAGAACATACACTCGCGAGTGGTAAAACGAAAATGCGAGCGTCGATTTGAATAAAGGAAATGTTTATTCAAGTTTTCCTCTCGTTCGATTAGAATTTTGGGTTTATTTTGGCATCGCTTGGGGGCGTTTTTACTCACCGAATTCTCCTCCTCTCTTTCACTTCACAACCAATCGGGAACGCTTTCCTCCCAACAAAAAACAAAACCAAAAAAATTGAAAAAAAACAACAGAGCATCTCCTTCGTCGCCGCGTCCGTCGTTGCCTTGCAAGCGTCCCCGGCTTTGGCGTTGAACGCCATCGAACTCACGGATAAGAGAGCCGAAAACGTTGGTGGTTTGCAGCTCATCTACGAGGTATGTTTTTACTCCTATCGCTTCGTGTAGAACCGTATTGGTTTACGAATTTTTTCTTCGCGCGCGCGAAAGTTCGAAGTTGGTTTTTTGCTCAGGGGAAGAGAGAGCGATATCTTCTCCAATCCGAATGTGATTGATTTTTGATTTTATGTGTATCAAAGTCGTCCCGTCCGGTCGGTGGTGAAAAAGTTCGTTAGAACTACACACAAAAAATTTTTGTTTGTTTTTTTTGGAGGAGTGGAGGGCGTTTTCTCACTCCCTCCCTCCCTCGTGAAACAACAAACGAGTTTTGTTCTTCCTTTCCTCTCTCTCTCTCTCTTTGGAAAATTAACAAAGACTGACGTGTGAAATCAATCTTTTTTATCCACACCAATAACACAGGCGCGTGACTTGAACCTCAACCAATCCACGAGATCCGACACGCCGTCCAGATTTGCGTTGCAAAAGTTGTCCACGGAACAAACTGCGGCGAGAGCGAAGGAAGCGTCTTCTCGTTTGTCCGGGGAAGTTTCCGAATACGTCAACAAGAAGTACTGGACCGAAGCCGGTAACGCCTTGAGACGTGCTGTGTACACTTTGAGATTTGACGTCAACAACCTCGTCGCGGAGAAGGGTGGCGATGCGGATGCCGCCAAGGACTTGTTCAAGACCATCGAATCGCTTGACTTTGCCATCCGATCGAAGGACTTGGACGCCGCCTCCCCGTTGGCTGCGGAAGCCGCCTCCAAGGCGGACGCCATCCTCGCCTCTTTCTAATCATCTAATTTAAAAATATATAAGAATTATTTAGAAAGAGAGAGAGAGAGAGGGTGTGGGTTTTGCAGTTGAACGGCTTACAGTTGCGATTTGTAAAGCGCGTTTTCTTTTACGAACACACACGCACGAGAGAGAGAGAGAGAGAGAGGGAAGAAGAGGAAAAACTTTTTGCATCGACGAGAGATTAGAACTCTCGGAGAGATAGATAAAAAGAGTACCATTAATGTTGTGTGTCTGTGTTTATTTTATGTAATGGCAAACGCGGGTTCGAGTCACTTTGAGCTTACGCGAATTTTTTAGTTTGAAATAAACGCACTTCATTCATCCTTTTTGTCCGAGTTTCTTTGCTTTTTTTTCCCTCTTTTTCGTCAAAAAACACGCCTCTCGCACACCATCAAAAGCAAAAGAGCCCGTCGTCGTGAGAGGAGAAGAAGAAGGAAGAAGAAGATGTTGTCTTCCCCTCGTTGCGTCGTCGCGTTCTCGCAAAGAACGACGACAACGACGAGCGCGCGTCACGGTTACGTCGTCCGCGAGAAGAAGATAACGACGAACAATAGTAACAACGCTTCGGGGCCTCGTTGTCGTCGTTCCCATCGTCGTTACGGCAGAACGTGGTGGTGGGTGACTTCGTCGTCGTCGACGAACGGAGAAGATGCGGAGGGAGAAAAAAAGACGTCTTGGAAAGTCGTCTCGGAGTCTCCGTTTGCCAGCAGTAACATCGATTATTCGTCTTTAGCATCCGAACAACCCGCGCTTCGGATTGAAGCCGAGTCGTCGGCGTCGGCGTCGAGAGTTGATGGAGGAGGCGAGGACGACGAGGACGTCGAAGAGGAGTTGAAAGGAATCCCAATAAACTCGAGTCGACGGACGACGAAGATGCTGTTCACCTGCAACAAGTGCGGTACGTTTCTTGCTCGATCGAATGAACGCTTCGCGCATTCTCTTTCTATCTTTCTCTCTCTCTCTCTCTCGTAACAAACATGAATCTGACCTTTACACCGTTATTCTTTCTCTCTTTCGTCCAAATAAACGCGCGCGCAGGCATACGAACCGAGCGAAGAGTAAATAAACAAAACTTGACGACGGGTACGACTTGGGTCCAGTGCGGCAACCCGTCCTGCTCGGTCTGGCACAAAATAGTCGATAACTTGGGGTTAATCTACGAGTGTTCCGAGATGGATTGATTGATGATAGCTTAATCGTTTTTAGAGCAGCACCGCGTGTATTTCAAATGTATTTTAGTATAGCTAGTATATTATGTAAAAGTAAATCGCTTCTCTTTCTTCCACCTGCTTCACTTTTTTATCCGTCTTTCTCACAAAGTTTGGATAAATTACTTCCTTCCGCGACGAGGCCGGAAAGAACTCTCTCTTCGGTACACAGCGCAGGCAGACAGATAGACGAAGAGAAGAAAAGTGCACGACGTCGCTTTAACTTCAGAAAGAGAGTATTTAATTCACTTCCTCCCGTGAAGAGGAAAGACGGCGCGTGAGAGAAAAAGCGAGAGAGAGAGAGAAAAAAATGCATTCTTTGTGTTATTACAATCACAATCAACCGAAACTATCGTCGCCGACGACGGAGACGACCGCGAGGAAAACGACGATGAGCGCTTGTCGTCGATATTCGTCTTTGTTTTCGTCGAGAAGAGTAAAGTGTTGTTGTCTCTCGTCGTCGTCGTCGTCTTCGACGGTTCAACACAAAATAAGCTTCAGACATGCGAAAACAACGACGACGACGATGATATCGAATACCACGAGAACTAAGTCTATACTTATTAGCAACAGTACAAAAATGACGACAAACAGAAATCAAAAGTTGCGAGGAACACGCGTTGTTGTCACCGCAGTAAATGGTAACAACGACGAGAAGACGAAAGCACCGCAACCGACGATAGGCAGGACGACACGGACGAAAGAAGAGGAAGATCAAGCGTTTAACGAATTCTTAATCAGCGATATGAAAAAGACGTACAAGAAAGCGCTGAAACAAGTTTCTTCGCTACCGTTGGCAATTTCAGAGTTTGGCGCCATCGCAGGTTTCTCGGCTTTAGGTACCGTCATTGAACAGAATAAAAGTTACGCGTGGTACGTGGAAAATTATCCTGTAGGTAAAGACGCTCCACTTTTCGGCATGTTGGATTTCACGTTCATCTTAAATAACGGGTTAGACCACGTGTATACTACTTGGTATTTCTTATCGTTACTATCGTTGTTGGCGGTTTCGTTGACGGCTTGTACGGTGACCAAACAGTTACCGGTGTGGAGAGTCGCGGCGAAGTGGAAGTTTATCAAGAAGCCAAAATTTTTAGTCAACTCAAAAACCATGGACGAAAGAGAGAGCGTGAAAGATGCGAGAGTGATAGATTTAGCGAACAGTTTAGCCGAGCGTGGCTACCAAGTTTTCTTGAGAGAGCAAGATCAAGAGCAGTATTTATACGCGTTTAAAGGTTTGATTGGTCGATTAGCGCCGATTGGCGTTCACTTCGCGCTCCTCTTAACGCTTGGCGGGTGCGCGTATAGCGGCTTAGGTGGCCTCGGTGGATCTGTCATGGCACCGAAAGACACTAGTTTCACCATTTCGGATGGATTGACCAGAGGATCACCGTTGTCGAGAGTGCCGAAATTCGCGAAAACGAATCAAGTTTTCGTGAAGGATTTCACCATCGATTATTTACCGAGCGGTCAAGTCAGTCAGTTTTACTCCAACTTATCCGTCATTGACGAAAAAGGCAACGAGGTGGATAACAAAGTGATATCAGTAAACGTTCCGTTACGATACGGAGGCGTGACTATGTACCAAACGGATTGGTCCATGAGTTCTATGAGAGTCACGGTGATACCAAAAGTCGAGGAGGACATCGCAAATAGCGATATTAATAGCGATAGTGGCAGCAGCAGCAGTGGCAGTAGTATTAGTAGTATTAGTAGTGGCAGCAGTAGCAAACGAGAAGAACTCGTGTTACCGATGGCGAATTTGGAAAACAAAGGCGATTTCAAGGGTAAAATCTGGGGTACTTTCCTCCCCCTCGGGGATAACGCCAACGTGAGCGAAAACAAAAAAGGCATCTCCCTCGTCGCGCGAGACTTCCAGTCCGTCGCCATTTACGATTCCAAAGGCGCCTTCGTTGGCGTTCGACGCCCAACTTCAAAAAAACCAATCGATGTGGACAATATCTCCTTAGTCATCGAGGAAATATCCGGTGCGACTGGCTTAGAATTGAAAACCGACCCGGGCGTTCCTTTCGTCTATGCCGGTTTCGCCGGATTACTCGTCACTTCTTTCCTCTCCTTACTGAGTCACTCTCAAGTGTGGGGAGTCCAAAAAAACGACGGAAGTAAAGTCTTATACGTCAGCGGAACGAGTAACAGAGGCAAGGAGGAATTCCGAGTCGAATTCGACGAAGTCTTGGACGAGTTACCCGAGTACATTTAAATGATTCGTGTAGCGTGCTAATTTTTTTTATCACAGTAACCACACGTGAGTGAACACGAAAGATGTGTAATAATATTTTCTTTCTTCTTTGCTTTTTTGTCTCTCCTCTTCCTGCTTCATCAGCTTAACTAACCACAACAGTCCAAAGCAGTCCAACAAACAAACAAAAAAGGGCGAAAAAAAAAACGAGAGAGAGAGAAAATCTATGGAGTCATCTCGTCCTTTCGTCCTTTCGTCCGTTCCTCTATTTCCCCAATAAGTACACACAACCCACAAACACTCTTAATAGTTGTGTCCATTGTTGTAGCGCGCGCGGGGACTTCCTCAAAGAGAGAGAGAGAGAGAGAGAGATAAACAACAATGCGAGGAACCACGGCGCCCCAGACTGCGACGACGACGACGAAAACGTCGCGATGGTTTGGACGCAACGCGCTCAGAGCGACGAAGAAGAAGATTACCACCGCAACCGTAGCTTCCGCTTTTTCCACATCGGATAATCTTCGACCATCATCATCGACGGGATTAACGAGGAGGAAAAGTCACGGAGGGGTGGTATCTTCTGATCGCATCGCGAGCGAGAGCAACGATGCGAGCGCGATAACCAACGCGGGATCATCTCACACCGGCAAAGGCACTCCTCTTCAATGCAGAGGAGGAAGAGGAAGAATCATCGCGCGCATGTCATCTGCGGCGTCGTCGGATACATCTTCGCAGTGCACGATATCTCAAGAGCTCGCGAATTTGGAACAAGAGTTTAGAGACATGCTTGACCCAGATTCGGATTCGAAACCGAGAGCGGCGGACGTGAGAGCAATGCGATCGAGAATCAACGCGCTGAAAAGAGAAGTCGCGAACGGGAACGGCGCGAACATTATTCAATCGCAAACGAAGACGAGAGCGCCGGATGCCAAAGAAATCGCTCGGAAAGAGCTGGAACGCTTGAGAGAAGAACGCGAGAAACTTTTGAAAATGAGAGCGCAAGTGGAAGAGAACGAACGTTTAAAGAAGAAGAACAGCAACAAAGGCACCGCTGTGAGTAATGCGAATAACGTAGAGCCAGAGCACGACAATCCGGTGACGACGACGACGACGCAGAAACCAAAACCAGCGGATGAACGCAAAGCGAGAGTCGCGCACATGGAAGCGGAGAAGCACAAAGAAGACGTTGATGTTGTCGCGGTTGTCATGGACGACGAGATGAAAGCTTTGTTGGCGAAAGAAGAGCAGGCGAGAAAAGAAGCGGAAGAGTTGGAAGCCTCGAGGCTGATGGCAGAAGCTGAGGAGGCAAAGTATGCCGCATATTTGGAAGAGTCGGGCGATTTCTTGAACACGAATTCCGGAATTCGCTCAGGCATTAACGATCCGTTCTTGGATAGAGCTTTCATAGTGGAAAGGTTAGAATCAGAGCTTTTGGAAAACTTGGAAATGCAATCGGACCTTCGCGCGATTGAGGACATCGGAGACCAACTGGAGTCACAAAAGAAGGAAGCTGAAGAGGCGGAACGAGCGAAAGCTGAGGCCGAATCGGCGAGACAGCTGGCCGAAGCAAAACAAAAAGCGAAGGAAGAAGAAGCTCGTTTGATTGTCGAGAAGCAACAAAAAGAAGCGCGCGCGAATGCGGAAAAGATTGCCGCCGCGCAAGCTGAGCTGAAAGCCATGGAAGCTGAAACGAAGAGATTACAGAAACTCGCTGAAGAGAAGAAGCAAGAAGCTGCCGTAGCAGAAGTATCCCCCAAAACGATAGAGTCTCCAGGCTCGCAAGCTATTCGCGATCTTCTCGAAAAGAAGCAAGCGGAAGCGGCTAAAATCCGTCAGTTGGGTATGGTCGAAGACGAACTCGCCAAGCGGGAAGTTGCGGAGGCGGCAAAGAAGAACAAAGCTATCCGAGAAGCAAAAGAAGCCGAAGAGTTGGCTGCGAAAAAAGTAGCCGAAGCCGAAGCAGAGTTGAAAAGAAAAGCGGAAGAAGAAGAAGAAGCTAAACGCGCGGCAGAGGTGAAAAAGATGGAAGAGGCGAAGAAGGCGAAAGAAACGTTGATGCGTTTGAAGCAAGAAGCGGAGGAGTTGAAAGCAGCCGCAGAGGCAAAAAAATTACGCGAACAAGCCTTGGCGAAAGCGCAAGCGGAAAAGGAAGCGTTGACTGCGCAAGCGGAAAAAGAGAGAGTGGAAAGGGAAGCGAGAGAAGCGGCTCAGGCAGAAGCGACGGCGAGAGCGGAAGCTGAAGCTCGAGCCATCGCCGAAGCGGAGGCGCAAGCGCAAGCGGAAGCGGAAAGGAAAGCACTCGAAAGACAACTCCAAATTGAAGAGCTTGCGAGAGAGGAACAGGCCAAAGCGGACGCTGCGAAAGCAAAAGCCGACGCTGAGTATGCAAAAGCGGAAGAAAGAGCGAAAAAGCTGCAAGAAAAGACGGAAATTTTGAACGACAACGATATCACACACTTAAGAGCAAAATACGAAGAATTGGCGAGAGAGTCTGAGGCATCTCCGGGGGCAAAAAGAGATTGGGCGGAGGCGATGAAAATCGCTGGTGACAAAGTCAGATGCATGGAACAGCATTCTCACGGTCAAGCGCCTAAGAACGACTCGCTCTGGACTGTTTCTCCAGCCATGCCGGTGCCCGGTCAATCCGTCACGGTTTCCTACTGTAACCAAAACACCGTTCTGAACGGTAGACCGAAAGTTTTTGCTCATTTTGGTACTAACCAATGGTCGAGTGGTGCTGAACAGTTTGAAATGAGACCGAGAGCTCCGGCCGTTGCCGGTGACTCTGCCGTCTGGTTCGACTTGGAGGTTTCTGTGCCGAGCAAAGCGGTTATTTTAGATTTTGTTTTCTCTGATGGTAATGGCACGTACGATAACAACAACAGAGGCGACTTCCACGTTCCAATTGCAGGCGCAAACGAAATGCTGGAGAGGTCTCGAATCGAGTCGTGCATCAAAATCTACGCAAAACTTCGTCTTGAGAGAGAAGAGGAAGATCGCTTGGAGGAGCTGAGACAAGCGGAACGAACGAAATTGAAGGAAATTGCGAAGGTAAAGGCGGCGGAGCTCACGGCGAAGCAAAGAGCGCACGTTTTGTTCACCATTCCAGAGTTTCCAAAAGCCGGCGAACCGTTCAAGTTGTGCTATAATCCAAAGAACACGAATTTAAGAGATGCAATGGGTGTTTCCGTCGTCGGCGGATGGAACCGATGGAACCACGAACAGGCGTTACCGATGACGAAAATGTCCCCGGATCCGAGCTGCAAGGCGGATTCGAAAGACTATTTCTCCGTCGAGTTGACCGCGCCGAAAGACGCGTTCATGTTTGATTTCGTCTTTTGCGACCAAGATGGTAACAACTACGATAATCGTAACCGTTTAGACTATCACTTGCCTATCACTGGAGGTATCAACGCGGATGGATCCAAAGCTGTGGAAAAGCCGATGCACGTCATGTCTGTCGCTGTTGAAATGGCGCCGATTGCCAAAGTTGGTGGTTTAGGCGACGTCGTCACGTCGTTATCGCTTGCGGTTGAAGCCGAAGGACACAGAGTCGAAGTCGTCTTGCCGAAGTACGATTGCATGAAATACGATTTAATCGATGACTTGAAAGAAGAGCAAGGTTTTGAATGGGGTGGAACATACAATCACGTCTATTCTGGTACCGTTGAAGGCGTCAAAACGTTCTTTATCGATCCGGACAATGGAATGTTTAAAGTAGGCATGGTTTACGGTACGGACTACCTTTCGATCCCGATGACTGACCAAGAACGTTTTGGATTCTTTTCCAAAGCTGCGCTCGAGTGGATGTTGCAATCTGGTAGAAATCCGGATATCATTCATATCCACGATTGGCAAACTGCACCGGTAGCCAAGTTTTTAGCTGAAGATTATGCGCCGTATGGTTTGGATAACCCGAAAGTTATTTTCACCATCCACAACTTGCACTACGGTCAAGCGTTGATTGCAGACGCCATGCACCACTGCGCGATTGCCACGACAGTGTCGAGAACGTACGCCAAGGAAATCGCCCACGAAGGTTGCGTGAATCCAAACTTGCACAAATTGCACGGTGTGGTGAATGGTATTGACCCGGACATCTGGGATCCGAGAAACGATAAGTTCTTACCGCAGTTCTTTGGCGAAGACGAAGTCATTCCGGGCAAAGCAGCAGCAAGACAAGCGTTATGTTCGAGATCAAACTTGTACAATAATCCAGACGTTCCTATGATTGGTGTCGTCACGCGATTGACTCATCAAAAAGGTATCCATCTGATTAAAAGAGCTATCTATCGTGCTTTGGAGAGAGGGTGTCAAGTGTGCTTGTTAGGCTCTGCGCCGGATGAGAAAGTCCAAAGAGAATTCGAAGACATGGCACACCAATTAAAGCAAAATCACTACAACACGGCTGCGTTGCACCTGTTCTACGACGAAACCATGTCGCACTTCATCTATGCCGGAGCAGATATGATTTTGGTCCCGTCTATGTTTGAGCCGTGCGGTTTGTCACAGCTCATCGCCATGCGTTACGGCACCGTCCCAGTAGTCAGACGCACCGGTGGTTTAGCTGATACCGTTTTTGACGTCGAACACGATCACGCCAAGGCTGCTTGGGAAGGCATGACGCCGAACGGATTCTCGTTCGATGGTACTGACGAAGGCTCGATCGATTACGCGTTAGATAGAGGTATTGACATGTTCTACAACGACATCGACGCCTTCAGAAAGTTGCAAGCTAACTGCATGAGTCAAGACTGGTCGTGGAACAGACCGGCGATTGAATACATCGAACTCTTCCACGCCGCAAGAAAAGCGTAAGAAAAAGAAATCGTCATTATTTAACTAAAGAGAGAGAGAGAGAGAAAAAAGAGAGAAGTATAGTGTACACAATAAAAATCAGAACACGAGCTGTGATGACTTCCGAAAGACGACGACGAACGAAGCAATCATTGCACGACAAATACTTAATTTTTATAATATATAAAGGCTGCTACTTACACATCGCTATCATTCATCATCTAATCTACACTCTCTTCATCTTGCACGATATTCCGGCGTCTTTTCTTACACAAACATCGCACTTGCCTCCTGTGCCTTTCTCGTTCACCTCTAAACACTTTTCCACGCGTTCGTGAATAATCGTCGTCATCAACGGATGCAAAGCGATCGGAGCCGCTACCATGTACTCCAACTCGTACTTCCCTCTGTATTCGTTCGCGGCATCTTCCACTAACCGCGGAATATCCTCTTTCACGTGTCTCCCTGGGCTCAGAAAGAATGGCGCCACGACCACTTTCCTACAATTTTTTGTCTCAATCAACTCGCGAAAGGCGTCCGCGATAGACGGTGACGCGAGTTCCATGTGTGCCGGTTCAACTTCGTACCCGCTCGCATCATCGACACCAGTGTTCCCGTACATCATAGCAAACATCTCCGCGAATCGTTCCAACTGTTCGTTGCTCGACTTGGCGCGACTCCCGTGGTCGACGATGATGATGCCTACTTTTTTGCCGTCGTCAGATGAGGAAGAAGAGGACGACGCTCTCGCCGACGAGTGCACGCGCGAAGAAGACAGGAAAGAAGGTAAAGACGAACGCTCGTTCGTCTTGTTGTTGTGAGAAAGCGCAGCTCGATGCGTCGCTAAAATCGGAGTCATCATCGTCATCAATATTGAGTGCGCGAGCGCGGTGAACGAATGAAGAAATCGACGAAGTTTGCAAAACGTGTGTGTGTTTTACACAACTCTTGTACTCTTCCTTTGTGACGAAAGCGAAAGAGAGAGAGAAAAAAAAAATGTTTACGTTTATGTTTGAACGCGTGCTAATCAATACAACGAAAGGATGGTCACAAAGTAGAACGTATACACAGCCGCTATTTCACCGGCGAAAACGGCGCTGCGCTGCACAACGTCGTGTTAAAATGGGTCACCATTGGCGCAATTTTCCCGATGGTTTCGCGCCACGCATCCGCCGTCCTCGCCGCTTCTCTGACTTTAATGTGGGATTGGTAGCTCGGATATTTCCAAATTTCCACGAATTTATTTAAATCTCCAACGTCTGCATATCCAATCCATACAAGCTCGCTCAATTTTTCCGTGTCAGAGGCAATCTTAGACGGTAAACCTTCCGCGTATAAGTTTTGCATCTTTGGTATCGGATTGTATCCTAACTGTAACGTGTACGTTCGGATCTCGAAGATTGAAGAGTCATCGCCATCCTTGCTCTTCGAAGCTTTCTCTTTAAAGCTATTCACGCTTAAACCGGCGCTATTCGTCGCCACCGCGGCTTCGATGTACACCTCGCTCGTTTGCTCTTCCACCATTCCTAAAGACTTTCGTAAAAAATTTTGCCACTCTTCGTTTCCTTTCATATCCAAACGAACTTTGTCCCGGTGGTCGTAATCGTCGTAGTGGTAGATGTGCGTGACGGTGTTCAAATCCGAGCCAACTTCGGGGACGTAAAAACCACAGAATCCTGGGGTTAATTTCTTCCTCAACGCGCTGGATTCCTCGCACAGTTTGATGTATTCCGCGCGTTTCGACGCTGGGATTTTATACCGACGGAGTTCGTAAAATCCTTTCGGTTTCGGGGACGACGTAGACGACAGAAATCTGCGCGTCGTCGTCGTCGTCGTTCCAGAAAAGGAGGACGATGGAATCCCACCAGAAGCGAACGAACGCGTGGGAACAGAGCCGCCGCTGGTCGAGAGCGACGTGGAGGCTATGAGATTGGTCAGGCGTCGAAGGCGCATGATGATGATGATGATGATGACGATGTTTCGGAAAAAGTGTGTGTGCAAGATTACTTTTTTTTTTCTTTTTTGCTCGTGAGAGCGCTGTCCACGTGTCGGACAATTCGATTAAAAACACTCTCTCTCTCTCTGAAGCGAAAAGAAAGCTCTTCCTCTTCGCTACCCCCCCCGTGAAATTCTTTCTCTCAATTTTTTACATGCAGGACCTCCTCTTCATTCATTCTCACCTTCTTGCTAATTCGTTTGCTATTGGTTTCTAAAATATGTTCAATAATAATATAATGTCTGTCTGTTTTATACACGTATCCGTTTTTTTTTCTTCTTTTTCTTTTTCTCGTTTTGTTTCTTTCTTTCTTCTCGTTTTCTTTTCTGTTTATAGTTCATGTTTAATTATGTGTGTTTGTGTGTTCTTTCTCTCCGAAACGATGGGATTAAGTTCGATCGGACGGACTTGGCGTGGAAATGATCGTCGTTTTTGACTTCTCTTGAATGTCCAAGGCGCGTTTCTTCGCCTCGACCGAGGCTCTGTAATGTTCGCGCCTCTTCCTCATTTCCTCTTCTGCCAACCGTTTCCTCTCGGCTTCTTTTTCCTTCATGAGCTTCAGCCGTTGCAGTCTAATTTCTTTCTCCTTTCCATCGTCTTTCGCAGATCCGTCGCGGTTTTCAAACGTACGTTTCGTTCCCGAAACTTGGTAGCCGTGCGAGGAAATCGTGCGCTTTTTGGTATCGAGTAAGAAGGACGACTTTGGTTTTGGTTGTTGTTGCTGAAAGGAGCTCTCAAGAGATTTAGAAACGATACCAGTTGTGCCGGTGGTGGTTGTCGCTCCCGCCGTCGACGAATCGACGTTCGAAATTACGTCCCCGAACCGATTGACACGCTTCGTGCTCACTTCGAGGTACGACTTCCGTCTCGGTTTCTCCAACTTTTTCAGCGTGAAGTGTTTGTTAGTCGTTGAGGTCGTCGTTTGATTGGAGTTACCACCACGAGTGGAAGTTCTACTGCAGTTCAAATACGAGCTCTCTAACGGCGCATAGACGTTAAGCGTCGCAAACGCGTCTTCATCTTCATCGCTGTTCGTCTTTTTCTTCTTCTCTAGGAGACTTTTCAGCTTCTCTCGAATGCTCTTCAACGCGTCCGAGACAACGGGCACGCTTTCTACAAACGCGCTCACATCCACAACCGACACGCTCTCTTCGTTTTCTTTCTCTTTTCTGCTCTTGATCGCTTTCGAAATCGCTTGCACCCACTGATCCTGATCTTTTACGCCCAATTCAACCACCGTGTCAACGACGTTTGAATTCGTCGTTGTCTTAGACGATTTTCCAATCCCTTGGCCGTGCAACCCTCGGGTGAAAAACAGCGCGTAAAAGAATCCTCTTCTCACTTCCGGCTCGAAAATGTTGTAGTTACTCGCGAAAATATCCACTGTATCTAAAGTCAAGTTCATATTCGCCGGTCCCCAGTCGCTCGATAACTTTACGGCGTCTTTTCCGAGGAGCAATTTCCCGGCGCCACCGTCTTTCGAATTGACGCGCGCGGAAGCGATGGATCGATCACCTTGGCACGCGGTGGGATGATGCGACGCGGTGTTTGCCATTTTCGCTCTCGATTTGCACGCGCGAAAATATGCCTCGATCGAAGATGTGTAAAAAGAGAGTTGACTTTTTGACTCAACAACAGCAAACGGCGACGTCGCGTCTACGCGCTGCTGTTGTCGAAAAGTGAAGACCGGAGGTGCCTTTTCCCAAATTTGAACCGCTCCTGACGAAGGCCCGAGAGAAAAAATTTTAGGTCACAGGAGTCAATCAAGTCAAGTCAATTTCCTACGTGGTATAAATATTAAAGCTCTCTACATCTAAAATCTACGTCAAGTACACGCGTGAGCTACCGCGCGACTCCCACTCTCTCTCTCTCTCTCTCTCTCTCTCTCTATCGCGTGCTATCTTTTTTGTCCTCTCTCTCTCTCTCTCTTTCTAGTAGTACTACTTTTCCAGTCGAGTTCGCTTTTCTCTCTCTTCCGCGGCAAACGCCGACTTGGCTTTCGCGTTCTTCTCGCGCTTCTTTCTACTGTCTCGTTCGTTTCGTTCAATTTCTCTTCGGGTGCGACCTAGCTCATCTTCGGTGAGCGCTACTCGAGCGTCGACGACGCGACAGTTTTTATCCGGACAGTATCCGTTTTCATCGTCGTTATCAGGAGAAGAAGAAACCAGCGGGCGAGGCTGACATTTCAATTTCCTACATCCACACGCGTAGTCACCTTTTTGCTTCTCGCTTCCGCCGCAAAAAGAACCCAAAATAACGTTCTCGTCATACATCTTCTTCAACATTAACCGTTCGCACTCGAAGCAGTGGACGTCGTCGCCAACAGCGCGATTGCCGCTGGTTTTGTAGTAGTGATACTTATAAGCCGCAGCAGGATCCTCCTCTTTCTCGTCCTCCTCACCGCCAGATTTGGACTCTCCAAAGCCGTATAAATCCACCACGCTACACGTTTTCGACATCACCATAAACATAGCTAATCCCGTGGATGGAACATTACCGCCAAAATACGGTCCTTTGTGTTTCTTGACGCACTCTTCTTCGCGAAACTTTTCGAGCAAAAATTTCGCGTGTCGTATCGGAGTGGTAGTCAAATACGTAACACTCGCATCTTTCCTCTCCGCACGAACTTTATCGTGCAACTTCGTAAATTCGTCTTTATCCGAGCGTAAAGTGACAAGTCTCAAGTTCCGTTCTAAAGGCAAGACGAATCCGCGATAGATGTGGTGCGGAATTCTCGTGTAATGCCTCGTCCATAATCGATTCAAAGCGCGATGGGTAGTTTTTCTTCCCACCCAAACGGCGTGGCCCATCGTTGGCGCTTGGTTCAATCGAACGACTAAATCGTGACTATCGATGGCATCGCCGTAGTTGAACTTGCGAAGCTCTCCTCCATTTCCAACAAGCGCGCATGTCGGTTGTATCAATCGTGAAGATGGACCGTGTTTCTTCCACAGCACGAACGGAGAGTGCGGAGGAAAGAGTTCCGCGATGCGTTTTTTATCTGTGTCGTTAAAGCCGTGTACTTGATAGTTCTTCTGCGTTACGGCCAGCTGTTCTTGATGCAAGGCGTTCAACAGCTTCAGCGCACCTTCATTGAACGATGTTCGCGTCGTCGCTTTTGTATCGTTACCGTCATTTTCTTCTTCTTCTTCTGCCTCTCGTTTACAATCAATAAACTTTGAAAAATCCAAGCGATTTTGAACGCTCTTCCTCGAAAACCAAACCGCATTTTCCTCGGTCTCGATCCCAGTTTTCTCGATATCCTTAACTTTCCACGTTTTTGTCCACGAGGAGTACTTCCAACCTTCCCCGTGCGGCACGCGCGCGCCGCCATTCCCATTTGCTTCGTTGGTGCTTTCCTCTTCATCCTCGATGTCTGCGGCGACGACAGTATCGTCTTCCTCTTCTGAGGACGAGTCGGATGTCGTCCCCGAAGAAGAAGAAGGAGAAGAGCGTTTTTTTACCGCAGGTTGCTCTTTAAACTTGGGAAAGATCCCACCGCCATCGTTCGGGTCGTACAACTGTCTCCCTCCGAGCTGTTGCCATCGCTCAATCTTTACCTCAATCTCTTTTGGTAACATGCTCAAACTCTTATTCTTAATAGAAGAAGCACCACCACCAGAAGCACCAAAGCTCCCAGCCAATGAATACCAAATCATCAGCGCAAACACGACGAGCATGCTCAGAGACAAGAATGAAAACAGAGCGATTAATTCCCTTCTCCCGGCAGAACCAGACGAGGCGGTCACTTCCGCGCGCACGCGAAACGATTCCAGTTTCGTCTGAATAAATAATCGAATTTTACGAACAACGATACTTCTCTTGGATGAAGACGCGGAGCGTTTTTTATCGCCATTCTCCACGTCGTCGTCGTCGTATTCAGCAGCATCGCGATGCCGATAAGGCACCGGACGACCCGGAGTGCCGGTAATGCTGGCTTGGCGTTTCGATGCCATCCTCTTTTATCGTGCGCGGCGAATTATTTTACAACAACATTTTTTTTGCCTGACGGAGCGTGAAGAAAATGAAGAGAAGGGAGAAGAGAATGAAGAGAGAGCTTTTTTATTCAATTATTCACTGTGTGTGTGTGTGTGTATGTATATGTATATATTCAGAATTTTTTACTGTTTAGCCTTCCACGCATCTATCCAAGCTTGCGCTTCCGCCGCGCCTTCGTTGTTGGTGTTGTTGCTAGAGTCACTACTATCCGCGGAAGCCGACGCCGCGGTGGCTTTGTTCGAGCCGTTGGATTTCCAGGCGTCAATCCAAGCTTGGGCTTCTTCGGCGTTCTTGTCGTTCGTGACGACCGGGGCCGCAGCGACGACAGGTGTCGGCTTCGGCGCGGCCGGTTTGGCTGGAGCCGCCTCCGGAGCTGCAGCAGCGGCCGCAGCTGCCGGTTTGGCCGCCTTTGGTTCCTTCACCAGCTTCTTCTCGCTTTTCCCGGCATCTAAGCCAGCTTTCATCGATTTCGCGGATGCCATGATTTGCTTCTTAAGTTCAGCTTGAACTTTCGCGGCGTCCGCAGCGGCAGCTTTTTGTTTCTTATCTCTCGCCGCTTTCGCTGCGGCGGCTTTTTCGGCTTCGATGTTAGCGAGGATGTCACTCTCGAGCGCCAAATTGGAAAAATCGCCAGACGCTTCGATGCCAACGAAAGTATCCGGAGTCGGATCTTTCGCAGCTGGATTCATGTTCATGACGGCTTGCTTTGATTTTAACGCGTCCTCGGTCATTTGAGCATATTCTTTACGATCTTTTGCGTTCAAGCGAGAGAGAATAGTACGGTCGCGATTTTTCTTTGCGTTCGATCGCTTCGCTTCGTTGGAGATGGCGGCGATTTCGCTGTCTACAGCGGCGATGACCGCTTTGATGGCTTCAGATTTGACTTCCGGGACTGGGACGCGGGTCGGCGGAGTCGTTGGTTTTTCCGCGGTTCGAATTTGAGTACCTGGAATGACTGGCATTTTAAGGCCACCGAATGCGGACGGTAACTCCGGCATCTCAAAGTTCCCCGGAAGCTCCGGCATTTCGAGCTTGGTCGGTAACTCCGGAATTTCAAAACTTCCCGGCATTTGCATCTCCGGAAATTTGAAGTTACCCGGTAAGGACGGAATTTCTGGCATCTTGAGTTCTGGCATCGCCGGTTTTTCTGCAACCGCTACGGAAGTAGACTTTGCTTCGATCTCCTCGTTGGCCGCAGATTTCTTCGCGCCAAAACTCGGAAACGCCGATTTCTTGAGCGAAGCGGACGGTGGAGTTGGCGGTGAAGGGGGCGGAGGCGGTGGAGTGGCTTTCTTAAACCCAGTACCGAACCCACCGAATGCAGATTTCTTAGCGGCTGGGGGCGGCGGCGGCGGCGGCGGCGTCGGCGTCGTCGCTTTCTTGAACCCAGTACCAAAGCCTCCAAACGGAGACTTCTTCGCAGTCGGCGGCGGTGGGGGTGGCGGCGGAGTCGGAGTTGCTTTCTTAATTCCCGTGCCAAAGCTAAAGCCTGGTTTCTTCGCTGGCGGAGGTGGCGGAGGCGGCGGAGTAGAATCCTTCTTCACGCCACCAAACACGGTAAACGGTTTCTTCTTCACCGGTTCCGGTTCCGGAGCAGAAGTCGGAGCTTCGGTCTTCTTAGCGCCAAAGCTGAACAGAGGTTTTTTCGCCGGAGCCGGCGGTGGTGGTGGCGGAGGCGGAGGAGCAGACTCTTTCTTCGCGCCAAAACTGAACATTGGCTTCTTCGCTGGCGGAGTGGGAGGCGGTGGTGGCGGCGTCGCTTCTTTCGCTTTGCCCCCAAACACGGAAAAGCTGGCCTTCTTCACCGGAGCCGGCGGTGGCGGCGGTGGCGTGGTCTTCTTCGTCGTAAACATCGGTTTTCTCTTGACCGGTTCTGGCACTTCTTCCTCTTCTTCCTCTTCTTCCTCTTTGTTACTCGTCGCGTTCAAGCCAATGGCGACAACACCGGCGGCGCCCGCGGAAAGCGCAAATACTGGCAAGAAGTCAAATTCATCCTTCTCGGCGTCTTTCTTTTTCGGCGCGTACGACGGTCGCTCCTTCGCCGGAGACGACGTACCCTTCGCTTTCTTTTCTCTCTTCACTTTCTCACCTCTCGTTTCAAACTTTTCTTTCTTCGGGGCTCTCGCTCTCGCCAAAGCGCGTTCGTACTCTTTGTCGACTTGCTTTTGTTGCTTCGGCTGCGCCGGCGGTGCCTGGATTTGAGCAGCAGGCGCCTCTGGAGCCGCCACATCACTCATCGCTTCCGCGGCAATGGTCACCGGAGCGTTGCTACTCGCAGCTGGCACTTTTTCGACGACGACCGCGCTCGGCGCTTCGCCTTGTGCTTGCAACGACGCCAAGTAGTCGTCGTATCCGTCCGCCATCGCGCCGTCCGCCGAGAAAGCGACGACGGAGGCAACCGCGGCAACCGCCGAGACCGCTTTCTTTTGGAATTCATCCGAAGAAGAGGAGGAGGAGGAGGGAGCGGTAGATTCAACGTCAGACGGTCCCGCCGCGCGAGCAGTAGTCACATTCGCTCGCTTGTTGTTCAATATTTTCTTCGCCTGTTTAGTCGAGAACCAAAGACAGAAAGAGAGATAAAACGTGGTGAGATTTTTGTTGACGTACACGCGCTCGAAGGAAAAAAAACGAAAAGATTAGTAATACAAAACAAGAGCATTTGATTGAAAACTTCTCTCGCTCTCGCGGAGAAAAGGAACGAACGCGACCGTCCTCGCGCTCTGTCGCGCTCTCTTCCCCTCACTCACTCCGCCGTTCGAGAGAGAGACAGAGAGAGAGAGCAAAAAGAATAGGAAAGCGCCGCGCGTTACGGGAAAATTTCTATCCGAAATAAAAAGTATCTCATCCATAAAACGAGACGATCGTTTTAAAGCGGCACACAGAACGTGTGTGCGTAATAAAGAAGAAGATGAGAAGTGGACGAAAAATCGCGCACCACCGTTTTTGAAGAGGACGTCATCGTCGCGCATCTTCTCGAAACTGACGCGGTGCTGCTGTGCATCATCATCGCGTTTCGTCTTTTTATTATTGGTGTGTGTGTATGTATATGTCGCGGATGTGTGTTAAAAAACGAAAGTGACGCCGTCACCAAAAACTTTTTTGCAGAGATGAGAAAAAGGGCAAAAAAAGGGAAAAAAAGAGAGAGAGAAAAGAGAGAGAAAAGAGAGAGAGAAACAAAAGGAGAGAGAGAAGTTTTTTGTCCGCGACTTTGAAGAAGCGAGAGGCGGAAATTTAATCGCTTCACGAGTAAGCGAGAAAAAAAAAGTCAAACACAACCGAGAGAAAGAGGAAAATTCTTTTGGAACGTTTATGCGTTTTACGTTTCGGTCTTCTCCCATATCTAGTAATACGAGAAGAGAGAAGAAATTTGGCCCACACAAAAACAAAACGCACCCGCGCGCGAGCGTTCATCTCTTTGAAAAAAAAAAGGACCACCATTACCACCACCACCACCACTATAACCACTACCTCTGTGATAAAGACGCGAAATAAGAGCGACATCGTCGACACCGTTCGTCGTTCCTCTTTTAAAAATTCTTTTGTGTTTTTTGGAAAAATCCCTCATCTCTTTGAAGAAGAATTTTGGAGGAGGAGGACGACGGACGACGGACGACGACGCGCTCGGTGCTTTTGAAGAGATAATAATAGTATAATAATAATAAATGACATCGACGTGGTTCCAATCTGATTCCGCGCGATCGTCTCTGAACACCCCGAACGGTGAAGCGGCGACGTCTAGGAATGGAGAAGGAGAAGAAGATAAAAAGATGAGTGCGACGATTCGGCGCCAGTCGGCGGAAGAAGAAGAAGAAAACGGACACTCTAGGAAGAATAACGCGCCGAGTTCACATCTCATCAAAGCAGGAGGAACGAAAGGATTCCCCGGGCGAGTGTCTTCGAACAGTAACATCGCGGGAATGTCAACAATAGCGCATCAGGGTGGTAGTACTAGTAATGACAACAACAAGAACAACAACAATAAGAACAACAACAGACCTTTGTCTCCGGGGAAAACAACCTCGCAGTCAAACGCCAACGACTTGTTGTTGCGCTTCTTTGACTCAGAATTCTTCGATGAATGGATCGCGATTTCCTATTTATGGAGAGCAAAGAACGAGAATATAGTCGAGTACTTGTGCAACAAGATGTTGCGGTTTGACGACGACAGAGCCGAGAGATACTTATCCCAGATTTTGACGTTATTGACGCAGCGTAAAATGCCAAAGTTGGAGAACGTGGTTTGCGCGTATTGCTCGCGGTCGCCTCGATTGGCGAGTAAGACAATATGGTTGATACGAGCGGCGATTGGAGACGTGAAGCATCCGAAGCCATTGATAAAGTTAAAAGTGAGATGTTACAAAGCTGCGATTGAAAGTGGAACTTGGCGTTCACCGTTTGAGAAGTGGCCCGAGTTGCCCGGAGAGAAAACGAAGGAGATGGATGAGGATGAGGATGTGGAGGAGGGGATTTTTGATTTAGATACTAGCCGAGAAGGGAGCCAGCACTTTCAAGGAGGAAAGCAAAGAAGCATTCTATCGTCTCCGTCGTCTTCGAAAAATAATATGATCACGTCGGGATCTGAAGATGATGAGGATGATGATGAAGACGATGACGATTCGGCGTATGCACTTGGTAACGATAATGAGGGAGCCGCATCGAGAAGAAAAGGAGTTCTAGGAAATACTACGTCAGAGTCATCTTTGCAAAATACAGCCTCATCACCACCAGCCTCAGAAGGAGTTATACAGCAGCAGCAGCATAACTACAACAATAACAATAATAGCAAGAAAAAAAACGACGTTCTCTGGAGCGTCCCGAATACGCCGAGTAAATCGAGTTGGTTTTTTGGACACAAGAATGCCGAAGAGAAACCGTTAAAAACGCCTCCGAGTTCGCCTCCGCAAAAACATAAAGCGTTAGACAAAGGCCACGGAAGTAATAGCTCGAGCACAGGATTTCTTAGTCAGCTCTTTGGTAAACTCACCAGTTCTTCAAAGTTGCACGACAAAAGCTATTCCTCGTCGCCTTCAAAGGCTAATAATCTCACTTCCGGAGGCGAGTCAAAGACGGATTCGTCGCAGCTTTCAAGCGCCATGTTGCAAAAGCTCCGCGAACGGGAGAAAAAACGTAGGCAATCAACGTTCGATCAAACGTCCAATATCGCGGAGAATCTCTGCGGTCTGTCCAGTCAGTTGGCGAAGACATTTCCAGTGGAATCGAGACAAAACGCGTTACGAGTTGGCATCGAAGAGGTAAACAAAAAGTTGGTCAACGTGCCGTCCGGGACTGGTGTCATGTATCCACTCGGGGCTATTGGAGAATATAGAATCGTTCGAATTCCTGCGCAAGAAGCCATGTTGCTCAATTCGCGCGAGAAAGCGCCGTATTTGATCTGTTTTGAAGTCATTCGACCAAACGCTGAGAACGACAACGCCGGGGGAGAAAATAGTTACAGGGAAGGACTGAGGGCAGACGATCGAGGCGATAGTATCAGTAGTAGTAATTCATTTTCATCTCATTCAAACGCGAGAAGGAATCCATTCATGCACGCGAGCAACGCTGGAGACAACGGTGCCTCAGAAATGAGCTCACAAGGGCACGAACGCAAGAATTCCGCTTTGCTTTCGCTTGGTGAGTCTGGCGCTTTAGATATTCCCATGGGTGGGGGACGTCGTCACGGTCGCGCGGGATCGTACGATGCCTCGACACTTCCAGTACCAGACGAAGAGTTTCTCGCGAGATCTTTAAGAGAACAGGAATCGTTAGAGTTGGCGGCTTCGAAAATTGCAGAGCAAAGACTTTCGTTTGATAAGCCAAGACCTGTGTTGCAGATGCGTAAAGATCAAGCAATGTCGGTTCCTCCGAGCGCAGAGACTACGCCGCAAAAACAACCGCCGCAAGGTCAGCAAGAGCAATCGTGGAATCCGAAATCTCTCGCCGGAGGCTTTTCGTCGTTCATTTCGAATTCGTTATCGCCGATGCTTTTGCCTGAAATCAAAGAAGTTAGTTCTGGGGTGGCGTCGCCGAATGAAGTTGGTTCTCCGGTTAAAAATGGGTGCGTGCCCATGGGTTTTAACAGCATTCACAGCATAGATAGGATGACAAGTCACCATGATTCGGTTTCCAAGGCTATCGACAGCGCCTTAGCAAAAGTTTGGGACGAAACTACCGCAGTTGTTCGAGTGCATCTCGATATTGATGAAAACTCGGGCGCCGTCAACGTAATTCTAGAGATTCCGCACCTGAAGAAAGAGGAGGATTTGTCAAAACTGCAGCAACAGCAACACAAAAAGTCTTCCTTCTTTGGCTCTTCTTCGTCTAAGAAGGAACCGAACGTCGCTGACATTGTCGATCCGGCAAAACTTTCGGCGAAACCGAATTCGCGACACGCGAGAACGCCTTCGGATGTTGGTTTAATACAAATGGCTAGACGCATGCGCCGCGGATCGGACGATACGAACTGGGCGCCAGAAGCTGAGGCGAGAGATGTGACGAGAAATCCTCGCGGAGGGTCAATTATGGAGCAGCTCTCTCCGTTCTTAGGGACGATTGGAAGCGACGACGACAACGAAAATGACGAATTTGAGGATGGCGCTCAGCCGAACCAGTCTAAATCGGGAGCAGTGCCAACGTCGCCAACCTCTTTGCAGTTCCACAAACGTTCTGCCGGTGGACTCGGCGAGCGATGGATTGATAAAGTCGAGCGTATTCGGCGTGCATCACCGTATGGGAATCAGCCCGGATGGTGTTTGAAACCAATCATCGTCAAAGCTGGCGATAACTGTCGCCAAGAGCTTCTGGCGATTCAGCTCGTCAGAACCTTTGCGGGTATCTACGCTGACGCTGGCTTGCCATTGTGGATTAAAGATTACGAAGTTTTGACCACCTCGACGACCACGGCGTTTATCGAAGCCGTCACAGACGCGCCAAGTTTACACGCGGTGAAATCGAGAGCGCCTAGAGGCTCCACGTTGAAACAGCACTTCGAATCAATCTACAACGGGTATGGATCCCCTGAATTTCGAGTGGCGCAAAGAAATTTCGTGGAGAGTCTAGCCGGCTATTCCATCCTGACGTATCTGCTCCAAATCAAAGATCGTCACAACGGGAACATTCTCTTGCGAGAAGACGGCCGATTGATTCACATCGATTTCAACTTTATGCTCTCCACCTCTCCAGGCGGCATTAACTTCGAATCCTCTCCATTCAAGCTCACGAAAGAATACCTGGAACTCATGGACTCCGACGCCGACGGCGTCGCCTCGGAAGCTTTCAACTACTACAAAGTCTTGTGCATCCAAGGCTACTTAGCCTGCCAAAAACACGCCGAGCGCATCTTACTCCTCGTAGAAATGATGGCGCACTCGGGGTGCCCGTGCTTCAAAGCCGGTCCAAAAGTTGTTCAAAACTTACGAAAGCGATTCAACCTCGGCAGAACGGAAGAGCAAGTCGCGGAAATCATGTTGGGTTTGATTTCCGATTCCATGGACGCGTGGAGCACTCGCCAGTACGATTTCTTTCAACGCGTTTCGAACGGTATCTTGTGATAGATTGCGTGCGTTTTGTTATTCATCATAAAGATTATACATAGTAGATAGCGGCAGTAAACAAAAGCGCTTTTACTCTTTTCAAACTCGACTTTTGTTTTTTCTTCTTCATTCATAAAATCGCGGCATCACGCACTCGGAGGAAATGGTCAACCCCTACTTGGTCGGTGCCCCGGCAGCTGGAGCCGGCGCGCTCTTAGTCGTCAAATCCATATTCAAAAACAAAGAGAACAACGTTAAAAAAGGAGAAAAAGAGCAGAGAAGAGGCACGGTGACCGACGACGAGGCGTCTTTCGCGTGCGAACGCGTGTGCGCTTCGGATCGACTGTTGAAACGAATGGGGGGGTTAGCAAAGGTAAATAATAATACGCACAAAACTCCTCTCTCTCTCTCTCGCGCGCGGAGAAAATCTTCTTCCTTTTTCTTCTTCTT
>Ga0255753_1000320_pt1 | contig 62918 bp, 62 predicted proteins | sample 041ome_10_FD_179953 | JGI IMG/M metagenome (GOLD analysis project Ga0255753, IMG submission 179953) | Coastal salt marsh microbial communities from the Groves Creek Marsh, Skidaway Island, Georgia - 041412US metaG (version 2) | ecosystem: Environmental > Aquatic > Marine > Intertidal zone > Salt...
GAGACTTGAGACTTGAGACTTGAGACTTGAGACTTGAGACTTGAGACTTGAGACTTGAGACTTGAGACTTGAGACTTGAGACTTGAGACTTGAGACTTGAGACTTGAGACTTGAGACTTGAGACTTGTAACTAACTTTTCTTTTTTCGAGGAATATTGAAGCGCTGGCGGCGTTCCCACAGGCATTTGCGGCTGATGCCCAGTTTTTTGGCCAGTTGGGTTTCGTTGAGACTGTCCTGATGTTCCAGCACAAAGCGTTGAAAATATTCTTTCAGGGAGAGGTCTTCCGGTGCTATGTCATCAATGCCAGGGGAGATATTGATGTTCTCACTTCCAGGCCCGGATTCAGGTGTGCGTGCCGGCGTCTGGGAATCATGATTTACCAGATCGACATCCAGTCCCAGCAGTTCAATGGGGATTTCATCGCCTTCGCTCATGATCACGGCGCGTTCAATGGCATTCTCAAGTTCACGGACATTACCGGGCCAGGCATAAGTTGTGATTACCTGGATAGCATCGGCACTTAGTACCTTTTGCGGCAGATTCAGGCGTTCGCAGCACAGCTTCAGCTTTTTGTCTGCCAACTCTATGATATCGATACCGCGTTCCCGCAGGGGAGGGATTTGCAGGGGCATCACGTTAATACGATAAAAAAGGTCCTCGCGAAAACGGCTCTCCTTGACCAGTTGATTCAGATCCCCCTGGGTGGCGGCAATCAATCGGATGTCTACCTTAAGTGGCTCTACCGATCCTACTTTGCGTATCTCCTGTTCTTCGAGTACTCGCACCAGTCGGGCCTGGGCATTCAGGGAGAGCTCTCCTATTTCGTCGAGAAATAGTGTGCCGTTATTAGCCATTTCTACCAGCCCTGTGCGAGCCGTTGTGGCGCCGGGAAAGGCATCTTTTTCATGGCCAAATAATTCTGATTCAATCAGGTTTTGTGAAATTGCAGCGCAATTAAGGGTAATCAGGTTTGCTTCCTTGCGTGTGCTGCCTTCGTGCAGGGCTCGTGCTACCAGTTCCTTGCCGGTGCCTGATTCTCCCCGAATCAACACCGGGGAGTTGGTCGGGGCAATTTTTCTTATGCGGCGAAACATTTCTGCCATTGCCGGACATTTGCCAGTCATTCCTGCAACGGGCTTTTCGCTTTCTCTAAGATTAAGGCAGGCACGTTTTTTCTGTTTCAGATTTTCACTGAGAGCACGCTCAATTGACCTCAGAATTTGTTCGTGGTCAAGCGGCAGGGAAAGATAATCAACGGCGCAGACTTGCAGTGAGGCAATCTCGGAACGCTGACTGGCATATCTGGTCAGCACCAGAACCGGGGTAGGGGTCATGCGGATGAGGTTGGTTCCGGGTTGATCAGGCAAACGCAGGTTGCAGATAATGATGTCCAGCGCGTCCAGGTTAAAATTACTGACCGCATCATCCACAGTGCGCGCTTCGCTGACCTTGTAATTATTCCGCTCAAGCAAGCGGCGCAGGGAGTCACGAATTACATTGTCGTCTTCAATAATCAGTATGTGATGCATAGCTGAGTTTGCCGAGTATGAGCCACTGGACAGGCGTCTCTGGAGACTCACCAATTCAAAGGATTTAGTAATAATAACAGGGTAAAGTAACAGAAAACCATGTTTCTTTTCTTCCCAAAATAGAGAAAGTCTGTGTTTCAGGTATGGTTTTTCTGGGTTCTACTGTGAGGATAGGCTGCTACATATAGTGACATTTAGGGTGAGGGGAGAATCAATACTGCCAGCTCAGCGGGTAGAGAACTCAGGCAATGTGCGGGTACTGGAGAGTTTTTCCGGTGTCCAGTGGGCAGTACCCCAGGCCAGTATTTCTTCGCAGCTGGCAGTTTTCAAACCGGTATCAGGCTCCTGTTTCAGGTAGCACAGGCCATCAAACAGCAAAGACGCGCCATTGGCAGGATCTATGGGGCTGGCCATATGTTGTTTGCTTAATTTCTGGCCAAGTTCGTTCACTATAACCGGAATGTGGGCATAGTTGGGCTGAAGGTTGGCATAGGAGTCGGGTTGGGAGCGACCAAGTACCTGTTGCAGGTAAATTTGTCGTGGCGTGGAATCCATCAGGTCGATGCCACGAACTATATGGCTGATATTCTGAAATCTGTCATCTACAACAACGGCCAGTTGATAGGCGAACAAGCCATCCTTGCGTTTGATAACAAAATCTCCCACCTGTTGTTGCAGATGCTGGGTCTGCTCGCCCTGAATGGCGTCAGTAAAACTGATGGTTTCATCAGCAACCCGTAAACGCATGGCTGTCCCGGGACCGTCTGACAAATGGCGCTGACGGCAGGTACCCGGGTAGATGCCACCGGATTCCTGAATTTGCTGACGGGAGCAGTCACAGGCGAAAACCAGATCCTGCTTTATCAGGGTATTGATGGCACTTTGATAGGCTTCGGAGCGCTTGTTCTGATATAACACCTGGTCATCCCAATGCAGGCCGATTTTATCCAGGGCATCAAGAATCTGGTCGGCCGCTTCCCGGGTTTCTCTGGGGGGGTCGAGGTCCTCCATTCTCAAAAGCCATTTTCCCTTGGCTTTACGCGCATCAAACCAGGATGCCATGGCAGCAATCAATGAGCCCATATGCAGAGGGCCGCTGGGCGAGGGCGCAAAGCGGCCTATGTAGGGAGATTCAGAATTCCTGAATGAAGTGGATTGGGGGATGTTCGAGGAATCAGGGTAGTTGGTAGCAGCAGGCATCTGATAAACCCTGGTAAGCGGCTGTATTCAGGATCAGGACAGAGTGGCTAATAGTGGTTAACTGATGAGAGCAGGGGAATATTGCCCCCGCTCTGCAGCCACTCTTCTGCAACCGGGTATCAGGCGCCCAGCTGTCTTTCTTTTATTTCATCCAGCGTTTTACAGTCAATGCATTTATTGGCGGTAGGTCTTGCCTCGAGACGACGAATACCAATTTCCACGCCGCAGGAATCACACCAGCCATATTCATCGTTGGCGATCATTTCAATAGTGCTGTCTATTTTCTTGATCAGCCTGCGTTCCCGGTCACGAGTTCTCAGTTCAATGCTGAACTCTTCTTCCAGCGTTGCACGATCTGCCGGATCAGGCGGATTAGACGCTTCATCCTGCATGTGATGTACCGTGCGATCCACTTCTTCCATCAACTTATTGCGCCAGCCAAACAGTATGTTTTTGAAATGTTCTTTTTGCTGATCACTCATATACTCCTCACCACGTTTCGCATTGTAGGGAGTAAATTCTTTTGACTGCATTGACTGCGCCTGATTATTAGTTGATTGCGGCGCGGCTTTAGCTTTAGGAGCCGCTTTCTTTTTTACAGGAGCTTTAGCTTTAGCCTTCGCTGTAGTTTTGGCTTTAGGTGCAGCCTTGACCTTGGGGGCAGTTTTTTTCTTTGCCGCAGCCTTGGTCTTGGGAGCAGCCTTGGCTTTAGGGGCTGCCTTTTTCTTTGCAGCTACCTTGGTTTTAGGCGCCGCTTTTTTCTTTACAGGAGCCTTGGTTTTAACTGCAGCTTTGGCTTTGCTCGCCACTTTCTTCTTGGGTGTAGCCTTGGCTTTAGCTTTAGCGGGTGATTTTTTTGTTGCCATAGCAGGTCTCAAAAATTAATCTAAATACACTTAAAAATTTAAAAAAAACTTGCTTAAAAAGACTCGCGGTTTTGCGAGGCTCGCTACGCTACCAGATAATTAATTCCAGTTCCATAAAAATAACGTTAATTGTGAGCCATGCGGGGTTATGCACCGGGATGGTTCAAAAGGGCATCAACCATTGTGAAATTTGCACCATCCTTGCGGCCGGCAAAACTGATTCGGCGTTACAAACGATTCCTGGCGGATATAGAATTACCGGATGGCTCCAGCTTGACTATCCACTGCCCAAATACCGGATCCATGCTCAACTGCGCCGAATCGGGCAGCCGGATCTGGTATTCCACCTCAGACAATGAAAAAAGAAAGTATCCCCATACCTTTGAAATAGTGGAAGTGAGCGAAAAAAAACTGGCAGGTATCAATACCGGCAGAGCGAATCATCTGGTAAGAGAAGCTATTGAGCAGGGTTTAATCCCTACTCTTGCTGGTTATCGTTCATTGCGTAGCGAAGTAAAATACGGCAATGAAAATAGCCGGATAGACTTTTTATTGCAGGATAATCCGGCAGATAAGGACCGTGATTGTTATGTAGAAGTTAAAAACGTCACCCTTGCCATGGGCAAGGGGCTTGGCCTGTTTCCGGATGCAGTATCTACCCGCGGTACAAAACATCTTCGCGAACTGGCACATATAGCGAGTCAGGGAGATCGGGCAGTACTGTTTTTTTGTGTACAGCACACCGGTATTGACAGGGTGGAACCTGCCATGGAAATCGACCCTGCGTATGGCAATATGCTGATTGAGGCTGCCACTGCGGGCGTCGAACTGATGGCGTGGCAGGCGTCTATCAGCGCCAGGGAGATCAAACTGGTGCGGGAAGTGCCGGTAATTCTTCCTCGGCAATAGTGATCATGCCATTCACCAGTTCGTAATCGATGGACCATAATGAATCTCCAAGACAGGGGCCCTGGATGCATTCACCGCTTTCCGGCAGGAAGAAGGCGCCATGGTTCGCGCATCTGATATAGCGGCCTTCAGCGTCCAGAAAGTCATGAGGCTCCCATTCCAGGGGAATGCCAAGGTGAGGGCAGCGATTCAGGTAAATGAAGAGTTCCTGACGTTTTTTTACTGCGAATACTTTCCCCTGGGCCAGAGAAAATCCTCTCGCACCGGCATCAGGAATTTCATCAATATGGCATAGGGTTATTGGCATGGTAAAACACGGTTTCGTGTGTGATTCAATAGAGCTTTAATGGCCGGGCCGGCAATGTGGCCGGTCAGCACTGTGCTAAATCGAAAGTGCTTGCTCAAAATCGGCCAGCAGATCCTCTGTGTCTTCGATGCCAACCGAAAAACGCACCATTGAGTCAGCTACGCCCATGGACGCGCGTCTTTCTGGCCCCATTTCGAAGAAAATCGTATGAGCCACAGGAATACCCAAAGTGCGGTTATCGCCCAGATTACTGGAGGACACGACAAGATCCAGGGCATTAAGAAAATCAAAACAGTCCAATGAGTCATCCAGCTCGATACTCAAAATAGCGCCGAAGTGTTTGAAAAGTTTTTGTGCCCGCTCATGCTGTGGATGATCCTTCAGGCCGGGATAGGACACCTTTCGCACTTTAGGATGCGCGTCACAAAATTCAGCAATAGCCAGAGCGTTATGACAGGATTTATCCATGCGTAGCCCCAGCGTATCGCTGCCAGCAGATAGATGATGGGCAGCTTCGGGGCCCAGGGAGGCGCCAAAATCACGAAGTCCCTTTGCGCGAATCTGGTTCATACCCCAGTTTGCCGGATCGCCTTTTTTATAGTTGTCATAAATATTGCCAAAAGCAGACCAGTCAAACAGCCCCGTGTCCGTAACACTGCCCCCCAGCGCATTACCATGACCACCAATATATTTGGTCAGGGAATTGATCACCAGGCTGGCCTGTACCGTCACCGGTGAAAACAGCCAGGGGGATGTCATGGTGTTATCGACAAAATATATAAGCTTTCTTTCAGCGCAAAGTGCACCAATGCCTTCCAGGTCAGCAACCTGGGTAACCGGGTTGGCAACCGTTTCCACAAACACCAGTCGGGTATTGTCCTGGATTGCAGCGGCGACATTATTACTGTCAGTGGCATCTACAAAACTGACTTCCACGCCAAGCTCCCTGAATGTATTGAACAGGGAATTGGTGTTGCCAAAAAGGTAAGTACTGGAAACGATGTGGTCACCCCGGCGCAGTAGCGCCAGCAGAGTTGATCCGATGGCGGCCATGCCTGTAGCAAACAGCACTGTGGCGAGCCCCTGTTCCATTTTCGTTATTTTTTGGGCGAGGGCTTCGATAGTTGGATTATTCTGGCGTCCATAGGCATAGCCAAACTTTTTTTTCTGAAACACTTCTGCCAGTTCACGTGCATCCTCATAGGCAAAAGCAACCGATGTATGGATTGGCTTATGCAACACACCGTGTTCCGGTTTGCCTTCCCTGTCCGAATGCAGGGCAGTGCTGGTAAAGTTTTTCTTTTTCATGATGCCTTGTTGTGCTTTGAGAATGACAGTATTGAGAATTTTAGCCCTGAAAAATCAGGATTGCGGATGATACTCCTGCTTGCTTTGACAAGCAAAACAACAGGGTGCTTCGGGCTGAACGTCAAGCCTTGCGAGCTCAATATTTTCGCCACATTCATCACAATAACCAAAATCCCCGGAGTCTATTTTTGCCAGCGCCCGATTGACCCGGCGCAGCCGGCTTTCAACATTACGCAGGGTCGACTGTGCCATGTTTTGCTGTTGCAGTGCATCCATTCGGGACAATCTGCCTACCTTTGACTGGTCAAGCACAACAGTATCCGACGCTGGCAGGCCACTTTCATACTGGGCGCTTAACTCTGCCTGTAGAGCAATGAGTTGTTGATGAATTTTGCCCAAACGGGTTTTACTTAATAAGGTCATTAATTAAAGCCAGCCATTAGTTGGCAAAGTTCTGATAAAAAGGTCGGGCACTAATACTGTCAGTTATTTCCTGTAAACGCTGCAAATACTCCTCTGATTCCCTGCTACCATAACGTTTCAGAAACTCCTCTTCGGTCATGCCATCATAGGTCCCCAGTGCGGGCAGATAATCCAGCTCTGTATCCAGGGTTGTCATCAGTTCCTGAAACCTGCTGGCATCGTCTTCAGAGCGGCTGGCCAAAGTGCCAAGCATGGCACCGGACAGATTGGCGGCAATGTCGGTAAAACTGAACCCGGTGCGGTAGCGCGAATCATGGACTTCCTTGTAGACGGAAAGTAGTTCGGCCATGGTGGCGCCGGCTGAAGCAGCTATCGCGGCAGAGCTCACGACATGCCTTGCCAGATCTTCCCGCTTTTCAATAACCACATCCAGTTTTCTGGGGGCTGCCATGGTGGTGTCATCACCGATTAGCTGGGCCAGCTCCAGATCAGTCAAGTAAGCGCTAAGGACAATAAAAATCGCACGATTTTCTGCAATAGCGCTGGCACCACCCGCAGTATTGAGACTGGCAAAGATAAATAGCGGTCGCAGCAGCTCATTAAGCGCCACTGAGCTTATTTCAGCTGGCAGGTTTGCCGTGACATCGGCCAGTTTTGACTGAAAAAATAACAGGCGTTCAGCTTCCCTGGCGCTGACAAAAACCTGACGTGCCTGGTCCTCAAGCAGACGACGATTTTCTTCCTTCCAGTCAAGCATGATCACCATGCGCTCTTCGGTGATGGACTGGAAATGGAGGGAGGCCATAAAGGATGTCAGTAGCTGAAAGTTTTCATCCTGCGCCAGCCGGGACGCAACGCCCTGGCGTAATGCTTTCATAATTGGAGAGGGCAGGCTGATGGCACCGGCATCCACTTGCTCAAGTGTCAGGGCGCCCTCTCTCTGTACAAAATGCAAAGAGAGGTTCAGCCATGGCTGCAAGCCAAGAACTGATACCGGTATGCTCAGCGAGACAGTCGCGGTATTTTCCGCAAGCAGAGTGGTGATGTTCAAGACTGATAGCGCCGGATCACTGTTTCTCAAATAGGTGACCAGAGCATTCAGCTCGTCCTGGGTCAGGCGCACTTCCTGGTAATCACTGGCCAGTAACTGGCGTGGATCGTTATCAATCAGCAACTGTTGAATACGGTTAACCTGCTCAAGGTCCAATGCCGGATTTGGGGCTACAGCTGGCTCTTTGGCAAACAACAGCAGGAGCAAGATAATCGGCAGACTGGTAATGCAGAGAAACAGGCTGCTAAAAAAGTTATCGAATATTTTCATGGAAAGTCGAGTGTTGCTTCACACTATAAAAAAATGTGAGATTCCTTAAATTCATCAATTTGCGTTATCATGGCGTAATCATTAGGCCATAGCCAGAATTACAGGGATTATACGGTACCAATCTGGCGTTAACAGGGTACTGAACTGGCATTAAAAGGGCATTGGGATAGTAAACAATGCTCAATTCTTCAGTAAGTTAAAGCGCGATAATTATTTACAAGTTATTATTTGAAAACTATAAACTGTGTGCAATTTATATATATCTTGATCGCAGGGTATCAATTGTTAATCAAACGTCAATAAATAGCGGAACAATAGCTGGGAAGCGGCTAGACCGCTGACCAAATGGTGATATTTCAATGAAAAATACAATGTTTTCCAGGGTCAAAAGTATGCCAATGGTCTCAAACATCGGCCTGGCTTTCGTTGCTGTCCTGTTTCTTGCCTCATGCAGCAGTACTGGCTCGCAGACTGTTTATACACCCGGGTCTTCCAGTGGCGTGACAGTTGAGCCAGAGCTAAGCCCGGCACAGCAGGAAGAAGCCAGACTGCAGGCCGCCCAGGAGCGCCGCCTGGCGGAAGCCCGTGAAGCGGAACGTCTGGCTGAGGCAGCTGAAAGAGAAGCGCAAATGCGCGCTGAGCGGGAAAGAGTGGCACGAGAGGAAGCGGCTCGTGCCGAAGCGCAAAGACAGCATGAACTGGCGGCACAGCGTGCGGCTGAACAGGCCAGGATTGTGGCTGCCCAGCAGGCCCGGATTGAGGAATTACGTGCCCGAATTGCGGCCAATGAGAGTGAAACTGAAAATCTTGAATCAGCCAATGCCGTTTTACGCCAGGCGGTAGCCGCAGCAGAACTCCTCACTGAAGCCCTCATGAATGAAGAAGAAAAATATAACAATACTGATCCGGTGAGTGGTGAGCCTCTGGAACCATTGGCAACAGCGCGCCTGGAAGCCCTTGCGCAGGAACTGGAAAGTCTGGGTAATCAGGCTGAATCCCTGATGAGTCAACCCTGATCTGCAGCCAGACATTCAAAGCAAGCGGGATATTGCCTGTTGAGCCAGAAACCCCCTAAAACGCCTGATGGCGCAAGCAAGACAAGCGCTGGCACGGTTATCGAACTGAATCAGGCGGGTGCCAAAGCTGATGCGCTCAGGGAAGCCCGACGCGAAGCGAAAGCCTCAAATCTCCAGAAACGTTTCAGTGCTGCGCGTAACAAGGCTGAGACAAAATCCGCAGCCGCTGCCAGGCTCAAAAAAATCTTTAAAGCTTCTTCTGTCAGGCCAAAAAAATAGTATTACTTTCAATTAGTTATATTTTTCAATCAGGCTGCTGGCAAAAGCCTTTCAATTCCCCCCCAAGTCCCTTTGTTTGTGTTCAGCGTTGTGGTAAAGTGCGCGGTTTTTTATACCCCAAGAAATAACTAGAATAACTAACACGAACAATAAACTTAACCAGTAAAAGTTAAGGGAGAGACCCGAATGTCTGGTGCCGTACTTATAATAATCCTGCTGTCCTTGTTTGGAATTGGTGTTGCTTTTTTCTACATGAAAAAAGTGATGGATATCCCTATCGATCTGGGACTGGAAAAAGAAGAAAGTGACAAATTAAAAGCCATTCATGGCGCAATTGCCGAGGGCGCAATGGCATTCCTGAAACAGGAATACAAAGTGCTGGCAATATTCATGGTTGGTTTTGCCGTAGTTATTGCGCTGTTGATTGATGATCATCACACTGAAAATGTCAGTGAGGGCATCTATACAGCTGCCGCATTCCTGTTTGGTGCACTGATTTCTATTGTTTCCGGCTATATCGGCATGAAAGTCGCCACTGCCGGTAATGCACGTACTACCGTTTCTGCACGAAACAGTATTGGCGATGCTTTTCGCGTTGCCTTGAACTCCGGTGCGGTGATGGGCTTCTCTCTGGTTGGACTCGCTTCTCTCGGATTGATCGTCATCTTTCTGGTGATGAGTGCAATTTTGCCTGAAGACCTGCCCAACAATGTATTGATGGAAATTATTGCCGGTTTTGGCTTGGGCGGTTCTTCTATTGCGCTGTTCGCTCGTGTTGGCGGTGGTATTTTCACCAAGGCTGCTGATGTTGGCGCAGACCTGGTAGGTAAAGTTGAAAAAGGGATTCCTGAAGATGATCCCCGCAATCCGGCGGTAATTGCCGACAACGTGGGTGACAACGTGGGTGATGTAGCCGGTATGGGTGCCGACCTCTTTGGTTCCTGTGCAGAGAGTACCTGTGCTGCCCTGGTGATCAGTGCTCTGGCCTTTGCCGGTGACCTCAACGGCATGCTTTACCCGATCATGATCACGGCTGTAGGCATTCCCATCAGCTTGCTGACCAAAGTACTGGTTAATGTGCATACCGAAGAGCAGGTTGCTCCAGCCCTTAAAAGATTGCTGATGATTTCCAGTGCACTGATGGCCGTTGCGATGTATTTCGTTACTGCTGCGATGATTCCTGACACCTTCATTATCAATGAAAATGAATACACGTCCATGGGCGTTTACTGGTGCTTCCTGTCTGGTCTGATTTCTGGCCTGGCGGTTGGTCTGCTGACCGAGTACTACACCTCTGATCAGTATCAGCCAGTGAAAGACATTGCCAAGTCCTGTGAAACCGGTGCTGCCACCAATATCATTTTTGGTCTGGCCCTGGGTTACAAGAGCACAGTATTACCGTATATCGCCATTGCCATTAGTATCTTCGTGTCCTGGCAGCTGGCCGACATGTACGGTATTGCCATTGCTTCTCTGGGTATGCTCGGAACTCTGGTTATCGCACTTTCTATCGATGCCTATGGTCCGGTTGCTGATAACGCCGGTGGTATTGCGGAAATGGTTGGACTGGATAAAGAAGTGCGTCGTCGCACCGATATCCTCGATTCAGCCGGCAACACTACTGCCGCTATCGGTAAAGGCTTTGCCATTGGTGCAGCGATACTGACTTCTCTCGCTCTGTTTGGTGCCTTCCTGGCTCACTCACAGAACCTGATGCGGGAATTGCCAGAGTTCGGTATGGAATATATTCTGGTTAATGATATTACACTGCTCGATCCTATTGTCTTCACCAGCCTGTTCCTCGGCGCCACGCTGCCTTTCCTGTTTTCAGCCATGACCATGAAATCTGTGGGTGCTGCGGCTTTTGACATGATTGAAGAAGTTCGACGTCAGTTCAAAGAGATTCCAGGCATCATGGAAGGCCAGGGACGTCCACAGTATGGTCAATGTGTAGCGATTTCTACCAAGGCTGCGCTGCGCGAAATGATCGCTCCTGGCGTATTGATCATGGGTACTCCCCTGGTGGTCGGTTTCCTCTTTGGTGTGCAGGCAGTTGCCGGCATCCTGGCGGGTTCTCTGGTCACAGGTGGTGTACTGGCGATTGCCTCTTCCAACTCCGGTGGAGCCTGGGACAATGCCAAGAAATATATTGAAGCTGGAAATATGGGCGGTAAGGGTTCGGAAGAACATAAAGCTGCTGTAGTAGGTGATACTGTCGGTGATCCGCTGAAAGACACTTCAGGTCCTTCACTGAATATCCTGATTAAATTGTCTGCCATTCTCAGTCTGGTGTTTGCGCCTTTCTTTGTAAACTATGGTGGCATTCTGCTTGGTTAGGAATGATTGATTTCAGCCAATCAAAAAAGGGGGCTTGGCCCCCTTTTTTTTTAAGGAACTTCTGATTAATCTTTTTTTGCAATATAGACGAACAACAGTAAATATCACTAAATTCAATTAACAGCCCAGTCGGAAAACCTTTATGAGCAATGGTCAGTCAATTCATCCCAAACCGGACTCCAATTTAAGCCAGGTAAAAAATATCGTTGTTGTTGCCTCTGGCAAGGGCGGTGTTGGCAAGTCGACTACCGCAGTTAACCTTGCCCTTGCTCTTGCTAAACAGGGGCATGCAGTGGGCTTGTTTGATGCGGATATTTACGGCCCGAGTCAGCCCATGATGCTTGGTATAGCGCCGGGCACACGGCCGGAAATTGTCGATGGCAAGTTTATGCAACCAGTTGATGCCCATGGCATCAAAGCCAATTCGGTGGGATTGCTGGTAGATGAAAATCAGGCCATGGTCTGGAGAGGACCAATGGTGGTAGGTGCCTTCAACCAGATTCTCAATGATACGCTCTGGGGGGATCTGGACTTCCTCATCGTGGATATGCCACCGGGAACGGGCGACATCCAGCTCAGCCTCGCGCAATCAGTACCGGTAACCGGCGCAGTTATTGTGACTACGCCGCAGGATGTAGCGCTGCTGGATGCCAAGCGTGGTATAGAAATGTTTCGTAAAGTAGAAGTTCCGATTCTGGGTATCGTGGAAAACATGAGTATTCATGTATGCAGCGAGTGCGGACACAGTGAGCATATTTTCGGCGATGGCGGTGCCAGCAGAATAGCTGACAATTATGATGTGCCGCTGTTGGGTGAGCTGCCGCTGGACCGGGATATTCGCCAGCAATGTGACGAGGGAGTGCCGGCTGTGGCTAGTGATCCTGCCAGCAAGGTATCTGAAATCTACCTGCAGATTGCTACCAGGGTGGCACAACAGCTGGGAAATACCGCTGCTACTAAAAGTGTACCTAATATATCGATCAGTGACGACTAAAGCGAATATGGATTTTGCGCCTCTGTGTTGCGACTGCTGAGTGCTTATCTGGAAGTCACTGAGTAGTAAGAGACAAGTATCTTCAGATGTTCGGTAATTCTTTCAAGTAGGAAAACAGTTTTCTTGAGGAGGCGGGTGGTTTTGAATTGCTGGCTTCCCTTGCAGCCTGTCTCACCAGTTGACGGATATACTGAATATCCAGATCGGGGATCTTGTCAATTAATTCATCCAGCATTAGCTGGTCACCCTCCAGTAATCTCTCCCGGATTTTTTCCAGGCGCTGAAAACGCATATTCTCCTTAAGCGCCTGTTGACCATCTTCATCAAGGACTAACCTGATCTTGGTAACATCGACATCCCGCATTACCCTGCCGATATATTGTAATTGTCTTTTACGAGCACCCCGTCTGTTGGGAATGCGTTTGAATTCATTGATGGCATGCAACAGTTCATCAGGGAGCTGGCATTTTTCAAGCAGGGAAGGCGCTGCTTCAGTCAGTTTTTCACCAAGTTCCTGAAGCGCCAGCATTTCTTTTTTACGCTGGGTCTTGCTGACCAGGTCGTCATCCGAGTCATCCCAATATTCTTGTTCTTCGCTCATCAGTTTTTTAAATAGTTATGGATTAATAAAAAATTGCCGCAAGCCCAAGAAAGGACATGAAACCAACTACGTCGGTGATGGTGGTTAAGGCGACGCCGCCAGCCAGTGCCGGATCAATATTCAGGGATTTCAGCATCATCGGCAGAAATGCCCCGGCCAGTGCTGCAGTCATCAGGTTGATGATCATGGCACCGGCAAATATATAACCAAGGGTAATATCCGAGAACCAGATAGCTGCAACAACAGCAGCTACTACAGCCCACAGAATGCCATTAAGAAAAGCTACTTTTAATTCCCGGTTCATTAGCCAGCGGGCATTGGTTTTACCTATCTGGCCCAGCGCCATACTGCGAATAACCAGCGTTAGAGTCTGATTGCCTGCGACCCCACCCATACTGGCAACAATTGTCATCAGTACTGCGAGTGCAACAACCTGATCAATGGTGGCTGAAAACTGGCTAATAACCGTGGCGGCGATAAATGCAGTGATGAGATTGATGCCCAGCCAGAGGGCGCGACGTTTACTGGTCTTCATTACCGGCGCGAATGTGTCATCCTCCTCGTCCAGACCAGCCATGCCCATCAGTGAGTGATCGGCATCATCACGGATCACATCTACCACGTCATCAATAGTAATACGCCCGAGTAACTTGCCGTCCTCATTTATTACAGGCGCCGATACCAGATCCATACGTTCAAACAGTTGTGCGACTTCTTTGGCACTCATGCTGACCGGTATTGCCTGGTAATCTGTATTCATCACTTCATCTACCATGGCATTGGGATCAGATACCAGCAGGGTGCGCAGTGGCAAAGTACCAACCAGCTGATCATCCCTGCTCACTACCAGAATCTTGTCAGTCATGTGAGGGATTTCGTTGTGGCGTCGCAAATAACGCAGTACAACATCCAGGGTATGAAAACGTCGAACTGTAATGGTGTCGGTATTAAGCAAGCCCCCCGCAGTGTCTTCCTGGTACGATAAAACCGCTTCCAGTCGATTGCGGTCCTGTTCGTCCATGGTCAGCAGAACCTGCTGTATCACCTTTTCAGGGAGCTGCTGCAGGATGTCTGCTATGTCGTCAGTTTCCAGACCTTCGGTGAGAGAGGCGACTTCCTCGGGGCTTAATTTGCCCAGAATATCAGCCTGGATATCCTCGTTAAGGTAGTTAAGGACTTCGCCTTCATTGTCTTTTTCCACCAGCTGCCAGAGTACTTCACGGGCATTATGGGGGGAGGATTCAAGTAGATGGGCAATGGTAGCTGCGGGTAGAGCGTTGAGCATGCGCCTGACGCGCACAAAGGCACCGCTCTGAAGAGCTGTTCCGAGCTCTTCAAGCTGTTCCTGTGTTTGTATGCTTTTGTCTGTGTTGTCCTGCATGGATACAGCCTTCCAGTATTGTGCGTCTTAGTATAACAGCCTGACTGTTCCAGGAAGATTAAGTTTGATGGTTTAAGTAGTTAAACGTGATCATCTTCTCCAAAATTATTTTCTACCAGCGCGATGATGGCCTGCACTACTTCATTTTCATCATCGCCTTCAACAATTAGTGTCAGCTGAGTCCCGGGAGAGGCTGCCAGCATCATTACCGAAAGGATGCTTTTGCCATCGACCGTTTTTTCACCATTACGAAGTTCAACGCTACTGGTATAACCGGAAATGGTTTCTACGAGCTTGGCAGCTGCGCGAGCGTGCAGACCAGTTTTGTTCTTGATGGTTATTAATGATTCAATCATAAAATGCTTTCTATTAATTGGTAATTAATGGCGTTCAGGCTCAACTGATTTCTTTATGCCTGACCTGAACGTTATAGCTTGTCGTGTTAAATTCCAGTTTCAATTTTTCACAAAGATAAACCGACCTGTGTTGCCCGCCGGTACAGCCAATGGCAATAGTAATATAGCTTCGGTTATTGGCTTCAAATTTTGGTAACCAGCGCGTCAGAAAATCCTTGATATCCGTATACATATCCTGCACTTCATGCTGGGAATCCAGATAGTCTGCGACCTCTTTGTCCAGGCCATTCAGACTGCGCAACTGTACTACCCAGTAAGGATTGGGCAGGCATCTGACATCAAATACCATATCAGCGTCCACCGGCACTCCATGTTTAAAACCAAACGACTGAAATTGTACCGACAGTCCCGTGCCCGCTTTACTTGTTACGCGATTCTTGACGATGTCACGCAGTTGATGAAGCGAAAGGGAGCTGGTATCTATGGTCAGATTCGAAAGTGAAATAATCGGTGCCAGCAAAAATTTTTCTTTCTTAATGGCTTCCAGCAAGCCCAGATTTTCGCTGGTCAGAGGATGTCTGCGGCGAGTTTCACTGAAACGTTTCAGCAGGGTATTGTCATCGGCATCCAGAAAAATAATCTGGCGCTTGATTTTATTGCTGTCCAGATTCTCAAAAATATGTGGAAACTTTTCCAGGTCTTCTGAAATGTTCCGGGCATCTATACTGACGGCGACTTCCTGGAACTCGGGATGCAGATCATTGCTGACACTTTCCGTAAGTGTTCCCAGCATGCTTGCGGGCAGGTTATCAACGCAGTAGTAACCGATATCTTCGAGCACATGAAGACAGGTACTCTTGCCGGATCCGGACCTTCCACTGATAACCATGAGTTTCATCAATTATTGCCGTAGCTTGTTGTCTAACCAGCTGTATTTTCCGGTTTTACCAGTTCTGCCGTTGCTGCAGCAAACAGATCGGCATTGCTGGTACAGCCCCTTAAATTGGCGCAATAGTCTTTGTCATTAAAACGTTCGGCCAGGTTTCTTAATACTTCGAGGTGACCTTCTATGGTGTTTTCAGGGACCAGCAGATAAAAAAGTAAATCCACAGGTTTGCCGTCTATTGCGTCAAAGTCTATACCCTGTTCCAGTTTCACCAGGCAACCGATGGTGTTTTCACATTTCGGCACACGGCAATGTGGGATGGCAATGCCATTACCCAGACCTGTACTGCCCAATTGCTCCCTGGCGATCAGGGCATTGTAAATCTGGTCGGCATCAACAGTACTGACTTTTTCAGCAATAAGTTCTGCACTGGTTTCCAGCAATCTTTTTTTACTGACACCCTGAATATTACAAAAGGTAAGATCAGGGGACAGGATTGATTTCAGTTCCATAACTATTTCTTCTCTTTTTTACTTTATTTGGTTTTTAATAATGTTATTTCAGTTAATAAATCCCGATCTTCTACAACAACCTTTTTCTCTCATTCGAGGGTGCAATAGATAAGGATTCACGGTATTTTGCAATGGTTCGTCTGGCAATATTAATTCCCTGATCAGAAAGCAATTGTGTAATCTTGCTGTCGCTTAAAGGTTTCTGTGGGTTTTCCGATGACACCAGTTTTTTAATTAATGCCCTGATTGCGGTAGAGGAACATTCACCGCCGCCTTCAGTCCCAACATGGCTGGAAAAAAAATACTTCAATTCAAAGATACCCCGTGGGGTGTGCATGTATTTTTGGGTGGTTACCCTTGAGATAGTCGATTCATGCATGCCAACGGCTTCGGCGATATCATGTAATACCAGCGGCTTCATCGCTTCATCACCATAATCCAGAAAGCCTTTCTGATGTTCAATAATCTTGTTGGACACTTTCATCAGGGTATCGTTGCGACTATGCAGGCTCTTGATAAACCAGCGTGCTTCCTGCAGGTTTTCCTTGATGAAAGTATTGTCAGCCTCACTGCTCTTGCTGTTAGCCAGCATGGCATATTCCGGATTGACACGAATCTTTGGGGCTGTTTCCGGATTCAATTCAGCCTGCCAGACACCGTTTTTCTTGGTGACGAACACATCAGGAATAACATAGGTGGTATCAGACTCTGTAATTTCGGAACCCGGCCTGGGATTCAGACTCAGAATGATTTCCAGTGCTTCTTTCAGTTCGGGTTCTTTCAGTTTCAGGGCTTTGAGGATGTGGTTGTAATCATGACTGGCCAGTTGTGGTAGGTGATTGGCAATTATTCGTTCAGCATTGTCCACACCGGGATAATTCTGGTCGATATGTTTAAGTTGCAGACTCAGGCACTCTTTCAGGTCGCGGTAGCCAACACCAACGGGGTCAAATTGTTGAATACGATGTAATACAGCGAGCACTTCCTCTTCATCGATATCTAGTTCGCGTATTAAAGAAGCATGAATGGATTCAATCGTGACGGTCAACTGACCATTGGGGTCAATAGCATCGATGATGGCCATGGCAATCAGTCTGTCACCATCAGACATGGGGGTCAGATTGAGTTGCCAGTTAAGATGATCCTGGAGAGTTTCAACTTTTGAATTACGTGATTCAAAGTCAAAATCATCATTGCTGCTACTGCCTGCCGATGAAGACGATGGAAGAGAGGAGTTGGTATAAATGTCATCCCAGCTGCTGTCGGTCGACAACTCATCCGGAATGGATTTGTCTTCCCAATTATCCCCGCTGGCAAAATCGTCATTCTGATCCTGCTCGGGTTTCTGGTTTGATTCAGATGACTGGGAATTTATGTTGGCTGTAAATTCCTCATTTCTGGTGAAATCACCCTCATCCCCCGAAGCGCTGGTTTCTGATGAATCACTAGTATCTGATGACTCATCTATTTCCAGCAGTGGATTTGATTCCAGTGCTTCCTGAATTTCCTGTTGCAGATCCAGCGTGGAAAGTTGCAGCAAGCGGATTGCCTGTTGCAATTGGGGGGTCATCGTAAGTTGTTGACCCAGCTTTAGCTGGAGCGATAATTTCATAAATGCTGATTTAGATTATATGACTTGTCACTTGGCAGCTTTGGAGTCAATCCAGGCTGTGAAGGACCCCGATCAGGTGCGCAAGAATAGCAAATTTCAAGGTAAGGTGACACAATTTCCTGATACCAGGAATGATTATTGCATTGCAGGACAAATGGGGAATTTAAGGCAGTTTCAGTGCGGTGAAGGCAGGCGCTTCCGCTCCCCGGATGGAATCCTCGCCCATTGCTGATGAACTTTACAGTCTGAATTGATGGCCCAGATATACCTCTCTAACCTGTTGATTATTAAGTATTTCATCTGGTGTGCCTGCCGCAAGGATGGAGCCCTCGTTGACGATATAGGCCTTTTCGCAAATATCCAGGGTTTCCCTGACATTATGATCAGTCACCAAAACGCCGATTCCTCGTTCGCTCAGATTACGTATTATCTGCTTTATATCGTTGACTGAAATGGGATCCACGCCGGCAAAGGGTTCATCAAGCAGGATGAATGCCGGGTCAATCGCCAGGGCGCGGGCAATTTCTGCCCGGCGCCTTTCGCCTCCGGACAGGCTCATGCCAAGGGTGTCGGCGATGTGTCCGATATGAAATTCGTGCATTAGCTGAAGAGCTTTTTCTTCCTGTTGGGCCTTGCTTAAATCGGGTCTTGTTTCCAGAATGGCCAGGATATTGTCTCTAACGGTCAATTTCCTGAAGATTGAAGCTTCCTGGGGCAGATAGCCAAGCCCTTTTCTGGCTCTGACATGCATGGGAGCCTTGGTAATATCTTCATTATCAATATACACCTTGCCGTGGTCTGCGCGAATCAAGCCAATAATCATGTAAAAAGAGGTCGTCTTGCCGGCCCCATTGGGGCCCAGCAGACCAATGATTTCACCACTGCGAACTTCCATTGAGGTGTCTGAAACCACCTTCCTGCCCTTGTAGGATTTTGCAAGGTTAAGCGCTTTTAGAGTTTTCATTGCGGGTTGGCTTGTTCATTCCTGGGAGAAAGTATGAATCTGGCTTGCTCGCCATTATCACATCGCGGCGTGGAAAGCTGTCGGCTTTCCAGATAGTAGTCTATATGGCAGCCACTCCAAAGATCATTAGCCTGACTGAATCTGGCTTTATCATCTATTGATAAATGCTGGGCATCATAATCCAGGATGATAGTCAGACCTTCAGCGACCACGATGGCCTGGTCGACAGCGGGTTGTTGCTGGTAACGGGCAGGAGAGCCGGTCACCGTAATTTTTTTGACCACGCCATCTGACCGCTCGATGCTTATTTCTTCACCGGAGATTTTCAATGTTCCCTGGTTAAGTTCAGCAGGGGAGTCAGTAGTGCCATAAAAAACCTGCTTGCCTTCGTCCAGTAGAAGCAGACTATTGTCATAGGTACCCAGGATTGGCTGTTCGGCATCCTCGGGCAGCGCAAAACTCCTGCTTGCCAGAAACAGCAACACCGGCATCAAGGCACAAAGTAGTTTTACAAGAACAAGGCGTTGTCTAGTTATCATATTGAAATTTTCCATCGGCCATTTGTCTGAAAATACTGGCATCAAGATCTGCAGTAATTCCAAGGCTGGTAGAGCGAAAGCCAACGCTTTCAAATAACACGGGGCTTTCTGTGCTCAACTGTTTATCCACTGGATAAATGGTAAGGCTGTCAGTATAGATGTTGATTGCCCTCCCATCTGCTGTAAGCCCGTTGATAATAACATTTTCACTGAGTTCCAGGCGGTCCTGGTTTCTGCTGGAATCGAACTCAATGCTACCGTTTACCGCCTTGATTTCCCATGCTGAATTATCTTCGCTGAACAGTAAGAACCTGGGTGTTTCAAGTATGCTTAGTTCCGGATTGGGAAAGTGGGTGAGGCGGGTAGCCTGGAAGCGATAATCGGCAAAGCCACTTTCGAGGTAGTGCACACTGTCGACATTCGACATAAAGTAATCGTAATCCTGTGCCTGCAGTTCCAGCAGTCGGCTGATAGCGAGAACCTCATCATCGGTGGCGCTATCAAGCAGGTAGAACATAGCAGCGGACAACACTAATATCGCCAGGAAATGTTTCCTTAAGTTACTGCCCGGCGCCGCTTGCTGGCTATATGTCGATGTTTTTTTAGGCAAGGTGAAATTCATACCTGAGCAACAGGCTCAATAATCGAAAAATTACAGATAGGGTTTGACAGCATCATCAAACTTACCCTGTGCCTGTAATATCCAGTCACAGATTTCCCGAACCGCACCATGTCCGCCCTCGCATGTAGTGACGGCATCGGCTGACTCCTTTAAAAGGAAATGTCCGTTCGGAACAGTAATCCCCAGTTGTACCTTTTTTATGCAGGCAAGGTCAGGCAAATCATCGCCGGCATAGGCTACTCTGGCATAATCAAGATCCAGTTTTTCCAGAAGTGCATCAAGAATATCAAGTTTCTCATCGCTGCCCTGAAACACATGCCTGATGCCCAGGTTACTGGCTCGTATTTCTACAATTTCAGACTTTCTGCCCGTTATCAGAGCTACCTCAATGCCGGCTTGCATCAGCATTTTCAAACCCAGTCCGTCCATGGTGTAGAAGGCCTTTATCTCTTCACCACTATTGGCAAAGTACAATTTGCCATCGCTGAGTATGCCGTCAACATCAAGCACCAGTAATTTGATATTCGCGGCAAGTAAATCGATTTGTGGCTTGTTTTCCATAGTCAGATGGCTCGAGGTTATATTTTGCTATTGCTCACTAGACGACATTGGCTTTAAGCAAGTCGTGCATGGTTACAATGCCATGGAACTGGTTTTGGGCATCCATGACCATGAGTGAATAGATTTCGTTATCCTGCATTATTTTTGCGGCTTCAGAGGCCAGAGAGTTGCTGTGAATTGATTTATAGCTGCTCGTCATTACTGCCTCAATCCTTGTTTCATTAATGTCACTGCCACTATCGAGAAATCTGCGTAGATCGCCATCAGTAAAGACGCCACATACCTCACCCTTGTCGTTGGTAATGGTTGTCATGCCGAGTTTTTTGGCGGACATTTCCAGCAACGAATCTTTTACCGTAGTCGATTCACTGACCCGTGGAATGTCATCGCCCTGGTGCATGATATCGGCTACTTTCAGTAACAGGCGTCGGCCGAGGTTGCCACCGGGGTGTGAAAAAGCAAAGTCTTCCGCGGTAAATCCGCGTGCCTCAAGCAGTGCCATGGCCAGAGCATCGCCCATAACCAATGCTGCCGTGGTACTGGTGGTCGGGGCAAGTCCGAGAGGGCAGGCCTCCTGTTCGACGCTGGCATCAAGATTGGCATTGGCTTCCCGGGCCAGCAGGGAGTTCGGATTGCCGGTCAGGGTGATAAGCGGAACGGCCTTTCTTTTCAGAAGGGGCAGAATAGTTTCTATTTCTGCGGTAGTGCCTGAATTGGAAATGGCAATGACGATATCTTTTGCGGTCACCATACCTATATCACCATGACTGGCTTCAGCGGGATGAACAAAGTGTGCCGGGGTTCCGGTACTGGCAAGGGTCGCGGCAATCTTGTTGGCTATGTGTCCGGATTTGCCCATGCCCATCACGATAACCCGACCCTGGCATTCCAGGATCAGTTCACAGGCTGTGAAGAAATCCTCGTCAATGCGTTCAGTCAGTCTTGCTACTGCAGACTTTTCAAGTTCAATGGTCCGAATGGCGCTATTCTTCAGCGCAGATTTATCCATATCAGAATCTGGTTGCCCTAACTAGCCGATAATCAGGCTTGCAGTGTAAGCGATATACATAGCCAATAAAACTGTACCAGCCATACGGCCGATTTTTTTGCCCTGACGGGCCCGCATGTACAAAAAGTAAGTACAGCCAAGGGTGATAACTATCATGGTGGGGTAATCCCGGGTTAATACTTCTGATTCCATCACAAACGGGGAAAGAAAAGCCGGTACCGGGAGTACCAGCAGGATATTCATAATATTGGAGCCAATGATATTTCCCAGCACCAGGTCGTAATGCCCTTTGAATGCGCTGGTGATAGAGGTGGCCAGTTCCGGCAGACTGGTGCCTATTGCCATCACTGTAAGACCGATCACCAGTTCGCTGACGCCCAGAGTGGTTGCAATACTGCGCGCGCCCTCTACCAGTATGTTGGAACTGATAATGAGCAAAACGAGGCCAAAAACCAGTAATACCAGCGCTTTTTGCGTGGACATGTCAGCAATATATTCGGTCACTTCCTCGGCATTGATAATGTCGCCTTCCTGGTTGACATGCTCTTTTTCCAGAAAGGTCATGTTTTGCATTAGACGCCAGATAAAAACCAGAAGCACAACCAGCAGCAACAGGCCATCAAACATATTCAGGGTGAGGTCAAAAAAGATGATGAAACAAAGGCCTGAAACGAAGAGCAGGGCTGGCAGTTCTTTTTTGAGCAGGGACAATGGTATTTCAATAGGGTGAATCAGTACTGTCAGTGCCAGCACAATACCCAGATTGGCAATATTGGATCCGAGAGCATTCCCTACAGCAATACTGGGTGCGCCCTGCAAGGATGCTGTAGCGGAGGTAAATATTTCAGGTGCCGAGGTGCCAAAGGCAACGATAGTCAAGCCGATGACAAGGGGAGAAACACCAAGATTACGAGCCGTGGTTGAAGCGCCCAGCACGAATCTGTCTGCGCTCCAGATCAACCCCGCAAATCCAAACAGTACATAGATTGCGGAAACAAAAATTCCCATGTTCAATTCCTGGATAACTGACATCTACCGGCAATTACCCGACAATAAATCCACCTGCAATATGGCAAGACTTGGTAGATTAATCAAGTGGCTAAATGCGTTTGCATGCCTCTGGTTAAGATGATTTTTTTCAGCAGGCGTTTACGGTAAAATACAGTCTTTGCGGTAAACTGGCTGAAACAAATTTACCAAATTCCGTTCTTGATACTGCACCTGCCTGATTTGTGCTTTGATTTTTTCAGGATCCGTATTTTAGATCCGCCTGTCCTGAATAATAGCGTAGTATGCTTATCCAGGTTTTACTGTAATTTGGTTTTATTGTTATCTCAAAAAAGTGATAACAATCAGCAATCAGTATTTTTTAATTAAGGTTAAAAAATAGAGGAATGACATCATGAATTACTTACGCCGGCTGATATTACCAGTAGGCACTCTTTTTATAAGACTCGCAGCTCTGACAAGGTTGTTGCTGATCTCATTGTCGCTGATGTTTGTTTGCACAACGTCTACTGCTGCCCAGAATATTACGGCCGAAGAAGCTGTTGACCAATATATCAGTGCATTACTTATGACAATGGAGGAAATCAAGCCCCTCTACGAAACGGATCGTGAAGCTTACTTCAGCGGCGTTGAAAATGCACTTGCCGAATTCGTTGATTTTCGCGAAGTCGCCCGGGGTGTGATGGCAAAATATGGCCAGGGTCCCAATGGCGCCAGTGCCGAACAGCTGGATCGCTTTGCCGTTGTTTTTCGCAGTTCACTGGTAGAGTTTTATGGAAGTGCGCTGGCTGAATTTGGCGGTGTTGAATACGAGTTTATAAAAAACACTCAGGAGTCCAGAAATCCTGAACGCTCAAGCAATGTGCGAATGTCGATTCTGGGTGATGATGGTGACAGAATAGAAATTCAGTACACCATGTTCATGAATGAAGATGATATCTGGAAACTCAGAAATCTGTACGTGGAAGGGGTAAACCTGAGACGCCAGTATTATTCCCGCTTTGACAACCTGATGAATCGTAATAGTTTCGATATCGATAGCGTTATTGATTTGTGGCAGGTTGAAGAATAGACATATAAAGACATTAGGTGGCATTGAAAGACTTTAACCAGGAATAAATAGATGAGCATTACCAGTAGTGAGATAGAAAGCCTGCTAGCACAACAGTTTAGCGATGCCAGCATAGCGGCATCTGGCGATAATGGCAGTTATCAGGTGCAGATAATCTCGGATGTATTTGAAGGGCTGAATGCCGTGAAAAGACAGCAGGCGGTATACCGGGTATTGAACCCACATATAACCAGCGGTGCCATTCATGCGATTAACATGCAACTACTGACCACGGGAGAGCAAGCTGCCGGAAATTGATTTTTCCGGCATCTGAAAAAGGCTCCTGTTGAAAGAAGGGGCCTTTTTTTATGCGCGCTTCTTAGCACCGGGCTATGAGCAAATTAATACAGCGACCTATTGTGAATCTTGTTAGAATGGCGCTCTGCTAAAAAGGCTAAAAAAAGCACTAAAGTGCCAAATGTCAGGTGCCAGATGATGTGCCAGGGCATAACTACCTAATTTAAGAGAGACAATTTTGGATAAACTGGAAATTCATGGTGGTATTCCACTCACGGGAGAGATTCGGATAGCCGGGGCTAAAAACTCGGCTCTGCCAATTATGGCATCTACTCTGCTGACTAAAGATACAGTTAAAGTCAGTAATCTTCCTCATCTGTATGACATTACCACCATGCTGGAACTACTCGGCTGTATGGGTGTGGAGTCCATCGTCGGTGAAAAGCTGGGTGTAGAGATTTGCAGTGAGCCCATCAAGCACTTTAATGCCCCCTATGAACTGGTTAAAACCATGCGTGCGTCGATCCTGGTACTGGGTCCGATGCTGGCACACTATGGTCAGGCGCAGGTTGCTCTTCCTGGTGGTTGTGCCATTGGTAGCCGTCCCGTCAATCTTCATCTCACGGCACTGAAAAAAATGGGTGCAGATATAGTCGTTGAAAATGGCTATATCGAAGCCAAAATAAATGGTCGTCTGAAAGGGGCTCATATCTTCATGGATCTGGTGACGGTAACAGGAACCGAAAATGTGATGATGGCAGCCTGTCTGGCTGATGGTGTCACGATCATTGAAAATGCTGCCCGCGAGCCTGAAGTGGTGGATCTGGCCAGATGCCTGCGAGCCATGGGTGCCGAAATTAAAGGTGAAGGCTCCGACACCATAACTATAAACGGTGTGAAAAGATTGCATGGCTGCGAGTATTCAGTGATGCCGGACAGAATTGAAACCGGGACTTACCTGATTGCCGTTGCGGCCACTCGTGGCAAAATCAAGGTCAAGGATACCAGGCCATCAATTCTGGAGGCTGTATTAAGCAAGCTGGAAGAGGCTGGTGCGCAGATTGAAATTGGTGAGGACTGGATATCTCTGGATATGAAGGGCAAGCGTCCGCAAGCGGTATCCCTTACTACCGCACCTTACCCGGCATTTCCCACGGACATGCAGGCCCAGTTTACGGCGCTCAATGCCGTGGCCGAGGGCTCCGGAACAATCACAGAAACCGTTTTTGAAAACCGTTTTATGCATGTACACGAAATGATTCGTATGGGTGCAGACATGAAAGTCGAAGGTAATACGGTAATGGTAAATGGCAAGCAGTCCCTGAAGGGTGCACCTGTAATGGCAACGGATTTACGCGCCTCGGCTAGTCTGATTATTGCCGGCCTGGTAGCAGAGAGCCAGACCACAGTGGATCGTATTTATCACATTGACCGTGGTTATGAATGTATTGAGGAAAAGCTTCAGCTGCTTGGTGCCAAGATCAAGCGTCTTCCTTCCTGATATAAAGTTTTCAAGAGCAATTTCTCAAGAGCATATGATGAGTGATAGTAAACTGGTAATAGCCCTGACCAAGGGGCGTATTCTCGAAGAAGTATTGCCGCTACTGGAAAGCGCAGGGATTATACCTGCCGAAGATATGAATAGTAGTCGCAAACTTATTTTCGACAGCAATCTGGAAGATGTCCAGCTCATGGTAATCCGTGGCTCGGATGTACCTACCTATGTTGAGTTGGGTAGTGCTGATATAGGTATAACGGGCAAGGATATCCTCATGGAAAATGGTTCGGAAGGATATTATGAACCGCTTGATTTAAAACTGGCAACCTGTCGCCTGATGACAGCTGCCCCGATCAATCAGGTGACCACGCCCAAGCGACTGCGAGTAGCCAGCAAGTTCGTCAATATAGCCAAGAATTATTTTTCCGAACAGGGGCGTCAGGTTGATATTATCAAGCTGAACGGGGCGCTTGAGCTGGCCCCGATAATGGGACTCGCAGACTGCATCGTCGATATTGTGGATACTGGCAAAACTCTGGTTGCCAATGGACTGGAACCTCGTGAACATATTGCGGATGTCAGTACCCGGGTGATTGTTAATAAAGCGTCCATGAAAATAAAGCATGATCGTGTGCAGTCTCTCCTCGAGCGGCTGGCAGAAGCTGTTGCTGATAAGCATTAATCAAGTCACAAGTTACAAGTTGAAAGAGTAGAACCATGAGCGTTTCCATACAAAGGCTGAATTTTCGGGATGCAACATTCCGCGCCGAACTGGATAAGGCGCTGGCCTGGAACAGTATTTCTGACCAGGCAGTGCAGGCGTCAGTGCACAAAATTCTTGCTGATGTCAGGGAGCGTGGAGATGCGGCGGTTGTTGAGTGGACCAATAAACTCGATGGTTTGCAGGCTGAGTCGATTCAGGCGCTAGAGATCTCCAGAGATGAATTGCAGCACAGCCTGAACAATCTGCCCGGGGATCAGTCTGCAGCACTTGAGAAAGCGGCGGCACGTATTCGTCGTTATCATGAAAAGCAAAAGCAGGATTCCTGGGAATATACAGACTCCGATGGTTCAGTTTACGGACAAAAGGTTTCTCCCATCGACAGGGTGGGGATGTATGTGCCCGGCGGGAAAGCCACATACCCTTCCACTGTATTGATGGACGCGATTCCAGCCCGGGTTGCCGGTGTTCAGGAGATCATTGCAACGCTTCCTACGCCTGGTGGTGTAAAAAATCCGCTGGTGCTGGCTGCCTTGGCGTTGGCCGAGGTGGATCGGGTATTTACCGTGGGTGGCGCACAGGCAGTAGGCGCGCTGGCCTATGGAACTGACACTATTCCCGGCGTCGACAAAATCGTGGGCCCCGGCAATATTTATGTAGCTACGGCAAAGAAGGAAGTGTTTGGCCAGGTGGGTATTGATATGGTGGCCGGCCCTTCAGAAATACTGGTCATCTGCGATGGTCTTACCAATCCTGACTGGATAGCCATGGATCTTTTTTCTCAGGCGGAACATGATGAAAATGCCCAATCGATCCTGGTCAGTACCGATGCCGGTTTTATTGCAGAAGTTCACAAGAGTATCGAAAAGTTGTTACCGACCATGCCGCGTGCAGAAATTATTGTGTCTTCCCTTGAGTCCCGCGGACTTATGATTGAAGTGGATGACCTTAAGCAGGCGGCCCAGGTATGCAACCTGATTGCGCCGGAACACGTTGAGCTTTCTGTCGCCAATCCACGGGCACTGATGGATGATATCCGTCATGCGGGCGCTATTTTTCTTGGTCGCTATACCTCGGAATCTCTGGGCGATTATTGCGCCGGTCCAAGTCATGTCTTGCCGACATCAGGAACAGCACGCTTTTCATCGGCCCTGGGCGTCTATGACTTTCAGAAGCGATCTTCGATTATCAGTTGTTCAGAAGCGGCGGCCAAAGAGCTGGCAGAGACTGCCTCGATTCTGGCAAATGCAGAAGGGCTATTTGCCCATGCGCGGGCAGCAGAAATCAGGAAAGAAGATTAGCGCAGCAGGTTTCTGTTATTGAATGGTTCGGGGTCCAGTTCCTGGTAAAGACTGTTGCGCCAAACTGGCGCATTTTCAGTCAACCACATCACCGCCTCACCAACGCCCAGCACGATGGGTAAAGTGATTACTTCATTTTCCCGTTGCACCCTGGCAATGACAGTTTCCCCGGGGTTCATATTATTAACAGTCTGAATGGCATTAAAAGCGGCTTGTTCGTCGCTAATTTCAATATCGCCCAGAGAAAGGATGATGTCGTTGATTTTAAGACCTGCCGTGTCTGCCGGTCCCTTGGCTGAAAGTCGTTCTACCCAAAGCCCCTGGGCATCCATGTCCAGCATCATCCTGCTGAAAATCTGCGTTACAAATTGTGCTTTTACACCCAGGTATGCCCCGGGGCCACGATCAATATAAGTGTTCATCAAATCAAAGGCTTTTCGTGCCGGCACGGCAAAGCTGATCCCCTCGGAGCCACCGGACTCGCTGACGATGGTTGAATTGATACCCACCAGTTTTCCGTTTACATCCACCAGAGCGCCACCCGAATTTCCGGGATTGATGGCAGCGTCGGTCTGAATGACATAGCTTTCATCGGTTTTTAACAAGGCGCTGATAATGCCAAGAGTGACGGACTGGCCAATATTGCGGGGATTACCAATAGCCAGAACAATATCGCCGGCGTCAAATGTGTATTCTTCTGCCTCGGTAATATAGGCCAGATCAGATTCATCAATCTTCAGTAAAGCCAGGTCGCTTTGTTCTTCAACGGCAATGATGTGCGCCTCAACGCTGCGGCCATCATAGAGAGTGACAATGATTTCTGGCAGAGGAGAGTCTGAATTGCGGACAAGTTCTGGATCCTGCAATTCAAAAATATGAAAACTGGTGATGATATAGCCATCGGGTGAAATGATGACACCGGAGCCCAGGCTGCTGCTCTGATCGCTTAAAAAGGTTTCCCGTTTGAGAAACGGGTTGATGAACTCCTCGCCGATTTTTCTGCCAACCTCCGCGGTTGAGTTGATACTGACCACTGCAGGGGCTGCCTTGGCAATGGCGTTAGCATAGGAAAAGGAATTGGTGGTAATTTGCTGGATTGTTTCCTTGGGTAAGTAAGCATCCAGACCGGGGATGTAATCTGCCATACGTGGAAGCTGCAACAGCACCATGCCGAACACAAGTCCGGAGATAGCTGGCCAGATTATAAAATTGATTATCCTGTTCATCGCTTTATACGAGTAAATCGTCAGCCTTGTCAGCCGGTCAATTTGTTGTTTATTTTCTCAGCCCTTCGAGGGCTTTTATGGTTTTAGAATTTTGTGTTCTATTGTTGGTAGCACGTCGATACAGATCACAGTCTTTCCGGATAATAACATTCACAAGCTCTGTCTTTATAGCAGATAGAGAGTCAACGATGTCTTTGTTATGATTGGAAAGTTCGAAGTATAACCCATATCAAGCTGTGTCACATGCAAGTGTCACAACCCTGTAGTCACAATATTAATTCAAACTCAGGGAAATTAAACGGAGATGCACAACATGTCAGTTAGCCTGGCCGACCTGAATTCATGCCTGAACAGACTGTTAAGACCTGGTGATTATAGGGATTACTGCCCCAATGGACTTCAGGTAGAAGGCCGGCCTCATATAAATACACTGGTCTCCGGGGTAACTGCAAGCCAGGATTTTCTCCAGGCAGCTATTGATAAGGGGGCAGATGCCATTCTTGTGCACCATGGATACTTTTGGAAAGGAGAAGACCCGGTCATCAGTGGCATAAAGAAAACCCGGCTAAAAACCCTGCTGGATAATGATCTTTCGCTCTTTGCCTATCATTTGCCCCTGGATGCCCATCCGCAGCTTGGAAATAATGCTCAGCTGGGCGAAAAGCTTGGATTTCGAACCGAGGCGGATCTCGATCCCTTCCACAAGAGTCGTGTTGGCGTCTGGGGATATCTTGAGCAGCCATGTAGTGGTGAAACACTGGCATCCAGAATTAGTAGTACGCTTGACAGGAAGCCCTTTCATATTCCGGGTAAAGCAAAAATAATTGAGAAAATTGGCTGGTGTACCGGTTCTGCGCAGAGTTATATCGAGCTGGCCTATGAGGCGGGTGTTGATGCCTATATAACCGGAGAGGTGTCTGAGCAGACCGTTCATTTTGCCAGGGAAACCGGCATGCATTTTTTTGCTGCCGGCCACCATGCCACAGAGCGATACGGTGTGCAGGCGGTCGGGCAATATCTGGCTGACGAATTCTCCATTCACCACGAATTTGTGGATGTTGATAATCCGGTTTAAATAGTTTCAAGTCACAAGTTACAAGTAAAAAATGCAGGATAAGAAAGCGTGAAAAATTCAAGGCCCGTTTATTCCAGTGAAACTGGCAGACTTTGTTCCGGGTGCGGACGCGCGGAGAATGCCTGCCAGTGTAAAAAAAACAAACAGGCAAAGGTCAATTTACAGGGTGATGGCATTATCAGGGTGTCCAGAGAGACCAAGGGCAGAAAAGGTAAGGGAGTAACACTGATCAGTGGTTTTCAGGGTAGCGAGGATGAGCTGAAAACCCTGGGAAAAAAACTGAAGCAGCTATGTGGCACCGGTGGCACCGTAAAAAATGGAGTTATTGAAATACAGGGTGATGTGCGGAACAAGATTGTTGAGGTATTGAAAGAAGAGGGTCAGCAGGTAAAACTGGCGGGCGGATAACTGATTATTGGTAGTGAAACAGGAGTTGAATGTGGACAAGCAAACTGAAACTGAAATAGAAGCGGCTGTATTGAGAAGGTTGCTGGAGCATCTGGATTACAGAAAGGATGCGCAGAATATTGACCTGATGAATCTGGCCGGCTTTTGCCGAAACTGCCTGTCAAAATGGTATGTAGCAGCAGCCGAAGAGAAAGGCGAGGAAGTGGACTATGAAGCTGCGCGCGAAAGAGTATATGGCATGCCTTATGCCGACTGGAAAACCCGTTATCAGAAGGAGGCTACCGAGGAGCAAAAACGGCAGTTTGCAGAAAACTTTCCCAAGTCAAAGTAGGGTTTTCGGGAAAACAGATGAAAAGTGAGAACTGAGTCACTTATCCTGCCTGGATGCGCTGTTTAATGCGAACTGAGTCACCCATCCAGAATGGGTACTGGAGTAGGATATCTCCAAGGTCTTGAATTTATCTTTTAAGCAAAGGATAACCACGGAGAATAACAATGGGTACTTTGAATCTGAGTAACGCTGCGATAAATCCTGTACCGGCAGGTACAGTTGACTTTACTCTGGTGTCGGATCTGCCATCAAGATTTGAGCTCAATCCCTTGCAGCGCCCCAATCGCGTCAATATTCGCCTGCGTACCGAAGATATTCATACCCTCGAAGCACTGGCCCTGGAAGCCGAATTGCCCTTTCAGGCTTTTCTGGCAGATGTAATCCATAAATTTGCGGGAAACAATCAGGCAGGCTAATCAGGCACCGATAGTGGTGTGATATCGAACCAGGTAATTGTCTCTTCTCTATCCAGATCCCTGATGTACAGGATATGCCCATCCAGCTCCCAGGTGGCGTTAGTCTGAACGGCTAAACCTGACTCATTCAATTCAAAGCGCAGGGCAAAATAACCGGCATTAATGCGCATAAAGATGAAGGGAGAGAATGGCTCTTTTACCCTTACGTGTAGTTCTTTTATGTAGCCGTCTTTTGTATCCAGTACCAGTGTGCCAATCAGGTTTTCATAGATTTTCTTTCTGTCATCTTCCATCCCCCTGAATTCGAGGGTGTGCAGGTTTTCTTTTTGGTTGATCAGCTTCAGGCTCTCTGGTACCAGCATGGCCAGAAAGCGTTCCTTTTCCGTACCCTCCCGTTCTCTTTCCTCATTGATCAGAGAGCGATCCGCTTCCAGTCGGCGGCGTTGTCGGCGCTGCATGAGACGCTCATGTTTATTTATTTGTTCAGTTGAGGGTGGGGCACCATTGACGCTAACAATCCGGTCGCTCATCAGGAAAGGTCTGGACGGATCTACACGCCGTGTTATGGTTTCATTTTCGAGCATATCGTGGGTGGTGTATGAGTAGGCGAATTTACCATCATAAATATTGATGGCCCTATCCACGTATTCAGCAATCAGCGCCAGGTATTGGGCATGTGTGTAAGCGTTTTTTACAGGTTGGGCAAAGAGTTTGACGCTGCCAAGACTCAATAGCAGCATCACGGTAATGACCACAAACCCTTTCATGCTGGCAGTCATAACAAAATCCTCTGTGGCAATGCCTCAGGAAGTGAAACTTTATTTGGTGGGAACCAGCTTGATGGGTTTGATATCGATTTTGTCCCAGACTTTACCGTCGATATAGGGGTCCTGTGCCAGATGCTGGTCCAGACTTTCCCGGTCTGGAAATTCCAGCATCAGCGCGGAGCCAATCATTTTTTCATTATCGTCAAGGATCGCTCCTCCCATCAGAAACTTACCTGAGTCGATCATTTCCCTGACATTGGCCAGATGTTTTTCCCGATGCTTCATGCGACGATCGATAGCTTCCGCATCCGTGTAATCAAGGGCTGTAACAAGAAACTGCATAATGACCTCTTTGAGAATTCACCAGGTTAATGTTATGGATACGATTGTTTAATATTTTATCTTTTTCTTTATGGCTGAAGGTTAAACTTCCGAAATAAACTTGGTCACCATGCAGGCATCCAGCCCCTCAATACCCTCTTCCGAGCCATGGCCACTTTCCTTGATGCCGCCAAATGGTGATTCCGGTACCGAGATGCCGAAACTATTGATCCCTATCATGCCGGCTTCCAGTTGCTCTCCGAGCTGGTTAACGCGACGGGAATTTTCTGTGAAGGCATAAGCCGCCAAGCCAAAAGGTAGACGGTTGGCTTCTTTCATCACTTCTTCAAAGTCAGTGAATGAGTTGATCATGGCAACCGGGCCAAAGGGCTCCTCATTCATAATGCGCGTATTCAGGGGCACATCGGAAAGTAGCGTGGGTTTGTAGAAATTACCCGGGCCATCGATAGCCGATCCACCGGTATTCAGGGTGGCTCCTTTAGCCACTGCATCATCTACAAGTGCACTGATGGCATCACGACGACGGGCGTGAATGAGAGGACCCATCTGGGTGTTTTCGTCCAGGCCATTGCCTATAGTGATTTTTTCTACGCGCTCGGTGAATCCGGCGACAAAAGCGGCATGTATTGATTCATGTACAAAGAAACGGGTGGGGGATACACAAACCTGTCCGGCATTACGAAACTTCGCTGCAACCGCCATATCAAGTGTTTTTTCCACGTCGGCATCTTCAAATACCAGTACCGGCGCATGGCCACCAAGTTCCATGGTTGTGCGAATCATATTATCAGCCGCCAGCTTCATTAGAGCCTTGCCTACTGGCACGGAGCCTGTGAAGGACATTTTTCGAATAATGGGCGAACTCAGTAAGTAAGTAGAAATGACATGGGGCACACCAAAAACCACGGACAAGACACCGTCAGGCAAGCCTGCATCCTGCATACACTTGGCCATAAGCAGCGCTGCGGCCGGTGTTTCCTCAGCCGGCTTGAACACACAGGAGCAACCGGCTGCCAGCGAAGCACCCATTTTCCTGGCTGGATTTCCCTGGGGGAAATTCCAGGGTGCGAATGCAGCGACCGGTCCAACGGGCTCTTTAACCACATACATGCGTGAACCGGGTTGGCGCTGGGTTAATACCCGGCCATAGGCACGTCGACCTTCTTCGGCATACCATTCCAGTACATCGGAAGACATTTTCAATTCCATACGTGATTGCATTATAGGTTTGCCTGATTCCAGGGTAGCCGCAGTGCTAATTTGTTCGCCACGTTCGCGCATCAGTGAGGCAGCTTTGCGCAACACGGCACTGCGTTCCTCCGGCAGCTTGTCACGCCAAATCCTGAAACCTTTTTCAGCCGCCGCCAGTGCCCGGTCCAGATCCGCTTGTGTGGCATGAGGTAATTCGCCCAGCACTTCACCGGTTGCCGGATTCAATACTTCCTGGCTTTTACGGTCGCCTTTGGATACCCATTCACCTGCAATGAACAGCTGTAATTCGGGATAATGTGCCAATGGATTGGTGCTTAGTGGTTCTGCTTGTGCCACGGTTAACTCCTGCTTGGTGATTCTTCGGTGCTGATACGGGAAAAAGGGGCGTAATGATCACCTAAAAGGCACTCTGAGTAAAATTTTTTCGCTATACTCTCGATCTTTAACGGTTACATATTGCCTGGCGCAGGAATTTATTCATGGCAGAAAATACACCCATAGCCAAAAATCAAAAGTACAGACGTATTGCCACTGAAGAAGCGTGGGCTCCACAAGAATTACTGGATATGTACGCTGATCTGTTTAACAGCAAAACGCTTGATGACCCCGGCTTTAACAGTTTATGGGGTTTCTATGGCACGTCCATGGAGCCACGTCCCGCTACGGTCAGGCGTAAACTGGCAGACCTGGACGAAGAGCGATTGGCAGATATGGACGCTGCAGGCATCGATTTCGCGGTGCTCGCACTAACGTCTCCGGGGGTTCAGGTATTTGACAGAGACACCGCCGTTGCAGTTTCCAGGGACAGCAACGATATTCTTAAAGCGGCCATTGATCGGCATCCCGATCGTTATGCCGGTCTTTGTGCCATTGCCCCGCAAGCCCCTGAACTGGCTGCGCAGGAACTTGAACGCTGCAAGGGGCTTGGCTTCAGAGGCATCATCAATAATTCCCATACCCATGGTGAATACCTGAGTGATAAAAAATTCTGGCCTATTTTTGAAGCAGCTGAGGCCCTGGAATTGCCGATTTATCTACACCCGAATACGCCACCAAAAAATATGATCGATCCTATGCTTGAGGTAGGACTGGATGGGGCTATTTTTGGTTTTGGCGTGGAAACCGGCATGCACATGTTGCGCATCATCACTGCCGGTGTGTTTGACCAATTCCCAAAACTGCAATTCATCATTGGCCACATGGGAGAGGCATTACCCTATTGGATGTACCGACTTGATTTCATGCATAACGCTCAGGTTTCTTCCAAACGCTACGAAACCCTGCAACCGCTAAAGAAAAAAGTCAGCGATTACCTGAAGGAAAATGTTTATATCACCTGCTCGGGGATGGCATGGGAACCCGCAGTAAAATTTGCCCAGCAGCAAATAGGCGTTGATCGTGTCATGTATGCCATGGATTATCCCTATCAGTATCTTAAGCAGGAAGTTGTTGATATGGACGCGATGGATATAAGTGATGCAGATAAAAAACTATTCTTTGAAGGCGTGGCAACAAAAGTATTCAAGCTATAGCGACGTTTGTATTAGCCAACGGGAATACAGAAATAACAATACTCAGGCAGCAGGAATGCCACATGATCTATTTCAGGAGCGCCGGGGTAATTGAGAATTTTGCAGTATTCATATTCATTCCATTTTTGCGTCGTAAAGTAAGGCGATTTCCCTATTTGAATAAGGCGATATTGTGTCCGTAGCCCGATTGCTTAGCAGTATTTTGCCGCGCATTTTTCTATTTTGCTTCTCTCCAGCTTTTTTCAGCACTGCCATCACAATCTTGATGATTGGGCCTGTCCAGGCCCAGGATGATATTCCCCTGGGAGGTATTACCGGAGGCAAGTCTTTTTCGGTTCCCAGCCTTTCTGATAGTGACATCCGCATTGATGGACAACTTGATGATGATGTCTGGGCGCGAGCTGCCGTAGTGAATGATTTTCATCAGATGGCTCCATTTGAATATGCCAGCCCAAGTCAGCGAACGGAAGTCCGGGTATTTTATTCCAGTGATGCTATTTACATTGGTGCGCGCATGTTTGAAGAGGATCCTTCTCTGATTACTGCCAATGTTTTATTACAGGGGCAGGGGCTGCCCAATGATGATTCCTTTAATATTATGCTGGATCCCTATCTGGATAGACGCAGTGGATTTCTTTTCGAAATTAATGCCAACGGCGTGCGTGTCGAAGGTATCTACCAGAATGTTTCCGGTGTCGATCGTAACTGGGAAGGCATCTGGCAGGCGGGTTCGAATATTGATGAAGAAGGCTGGACTACAGAAATGCGTATTCCATTCCAGACCTTGTCCTTTGATCCGGGTAATACTGAATGGGGAATAAACTTTCGCCGCACCATTCGGCGTAATTCCGAGGAGATTGGCTGGGTTTCACGTAACCGTCTGCTCAATCCCAGCATTGCCGGGACGGCGACCGGACTGGAAGATTTGCGCCAGGGCCTGGGACTGGATGTCGTGCCATACCTTGTAATGCGCAAGGAGCGGGTATTTGGACCTGCCGGGTATGATGACCAGGCACTTGAACCGCAGATAGATATGTTTTACAAGATTACGCCCCAGCTTAACGCGGCGCTTACAATCAATACCGACTTTTCCGCCACAGAAGTCGACACGCGTCAGGTCAATCTGACACGCTTCAACCTTTTCTTTCCCGAGCAGCGGGATTTCTTTATTCGTGATGCCGATATTTTTCAGTTTGGCCGTATTGGAGTCGGTGCGAATTTTAACGAGGAAGGTAATGACGCCATGCCTCGCTCTGCTCTGCAAAATGGACGTCCGTTCTTCTCACGTCGCATTGGACTCAGTCCCGGTGGCCAACCGGTAGACATCAATGTTGGCGCCAAAGTTAGCGGACGTGCTGGCGACTGGGATGTGGGAACGCTGGTCGTCAGCCAGGATGAGGACGCTCTCACTGGTGTGGATGCCCAGACCGTTTTTGTCGGCAGGGCGGCATTGAATGTCCTGAATGAATCCCTGTTGGGCGTCATTGCCACCAGCGGTGATCCGCGTTCCAATATTGATAACTCCCTCATAGGTGCTGATTTTCGCTACCGTAATTCGCGTTTACCGGGGAATAAAGTTGTGGAAGGTGAAGTCTGGTATCAACAAACAGAGACTGATGGCATCAGCGGTGATAATTCCTCCTGGGGGTTGGGCATCAGTTCACCCAACACCAATGGCTGGCGTGGGGGTTACAGATACAAACGTATAGAAGACAATTTTAATCCGGCCATGGGCTTCGTGAATCAGACCGGTATTGAAGATCATGCGCTGGATTTTGGTTTTCGCCAGTTCATGCAGCCAGGCAATTACGTGCGCTCGGTGTATGCCGGGTTTGATAGTTACCGCAACAGCGATCTGGACAGTGGGCAGCTGATTTCCCAGGTGTCAGATGTCCGGGTCAATGCCAATAACAATATTGGGGACTCGGTTTCAGCCAGCATAGTTCGAACCAGGGAAGTATTGTCTCGACCTTTTACCATTTACCGGGCTTCCAACGGTATTGGTAATGTTGTTATTCCGACAGGAGATTATGAATTTACCCAGGGCTCGGCAGGCATCAGTTTTGCCGGCCGGCGCCGCCTGTCAGGCAGTATCAATGTGACATGGGGTGACTATTTTGGCGGCAACAATCTACAAAGAAGTGTGGGTATTCGCTGGCAGCCAAGTAATCGTTATAACCTGGGTATGAATGTCTCGGAAAATGAAATTCATTTACCCCAGGGCAACTTTACCGTGCGCCTGACTTCCTTTAATACCCTGATCAACTTCACGCCGGAGCTAAGCTGGTCAAACCGGATTCAGTATGACAATGTGTCGGAAGGAATCGGAATTAACAGTCGCTTACGCTGGATTCCTACTGCCGGACAGGAAGGCTTTCTGGTGCTTAATTGGGGTATGGTGGATCTGGACAAGGATAATGATTTTGCTTCGATTAACGGGGACCTGTCGTTGAAGTTTAATTACACCTTCAGGTTTTAAGAAGGGAGTTGCACCCGAGCTACTGAACCACAAAAATCTGCCCGATGTTGGCTGGCTGGTATGTGCCACATTTAACGTTAATTTAACATCAGAATAATAAGGTCTGCAGACCATGGGGAAGGATCATGAATAGATATCTTGCCGCACTTTATAAAATGATATGGTATGCAAGTTTCCTGTTCCCGGCGCTGGTGACAGCCCAGGGTAGTCTGAACTTTGATGCTATCGACATTGATACAGTTCAGCTTGAAGATAACGTGCATGTTTTAATGGGTGGACCAGCTCAAGGCAATGTACTGGTATTGTCAGGTCCCGATGGTATCTTCATGGTTGATTCCATGTATGCGCCGATGCATGACAAGTTGCTTGCAGCAATAAGGGAAATCAGTGATGCGCCTCTCAAATATCTGGTCAACACGCAACCATACTGCGGGTAATGCAGCGCTGGCAGCACTGGGAGCGACGGTTATCGGGCAGGAAAATATTTATCCGCGCCTGCAAGCCCTGACACCGGAAAACCTTCCAACGCTCACCTATAATCACAGCATAACCTGCATCTTAACGGGGAGGAGGTCTGGATCTTCTGGCCCCAGTCAGCCCATACCGATCACGACACCATGATCTATCTGAAAAATGCCAATATCCTGCATGTGGGTGATGTGCCGTCTCATCTACGTTATCCCAATATTGGCATTGACGATGGCGGCAGTGTAGAGGGAATGACCCGGGCAGCAAGATTGGTGCTTGATATGAGCAATGCTGATACCCGCATTATGGCAGGGCATTTGGGTCCGCTGGTGCCAAGAGAGGAAATGCTGGCTCAGCTTGAAATGTTTGCCGAAGTTAGTCAGCGCATCCAGGCCATGATTGATCGCGGCATGAGTCTTGAGGAAGTGCTGGCCGCGCGGCCAACCGCTGATTTTGATGAAGCGCGGGCCGCGGGGGCGATTACACCAGAGCGTTTTATCGGCCTGGTTTATACTGACCTGTTGCGAAGACAATCATCCAGTCAATAAAGACTGGCAGGATTCTAGAAAAAGGCTTGTCTTCACCGATTCAGCGTTGACTGATGTCTGTTTTTTTCTTCACAAGCGTCTTTTCCATACTTCATTGCCAGGGAAAAGGTTTTCTGGAACCAGTGAGCAGAAACCGAATAAGGTAACTGATCAGATAAGCGGGAAACGCAAATAAAATAAATACACTGGCAGCCTGGTCGACGTTCTCTGACATAAACAGAGTGTTCAAGGCATAAATCCCACCTGTGATGATAAAAATCGAGAGTCCCAGGACTTGTACAACAACTCCCACTCTATGAAAATTTTCAGATGCTGTTGACTGCCTTTCCTTTGTCCTGTTGGCCGCGCTTTCCATGATTGCGGTGGCGGCATCTTCAGCGGCAGAGGGAGAATTGAGTTTCTCTTTGTTGTCAGAAGATCCTGTCATTTGAATGAACTCAAGGTATTGGAGGATTTATTTGGCATTTTTCCTGATTTCTAAAACTACCGGGGAAGTACTCTTTTAGTAATCATTGCTTTTGATTAACAACACTTCATCATCCTGTTGAATAGGAATGGATTCCAGTGTCTCACCTTCACAGGGTCCTGAAATGCAAAGGCCGGAATCTTTTTCAAATTTGGCAAAGTGTGTCATGCATTGAAAATACCCAGCATCAGAGGTGAATAAATCATCGGGGTTATGGTTCAAGGGGACATCATAATGGGGACAGGAATTTCGATATGCCTTGAAGGTGCCATTGTCGTTATAGATGAACATACGAAAGGCGAAAGGCGACTCTCCACCAAAGCGGAATTCCTTGACCCTGTTATTACCAATCTCCGTCTTCAGGCACAGGTAGGTGCCTGGCAGGGGGGCATGTCTTTGTTCAAACCATTGGCTCATGATGATATAAATTCTTCAATGCTGATAATTTCAGCAGGTAATCCTCAGCATGATAAAAAAAGGGCCCGCAGGCCCTTTTTGCTAGATCACTCACAGAGGGTGTTAGAACGGATAGCCGTTCTTGCCAACCTGCATGGTGATCCATTTCAGTTCAGTACATTCATCAATGGAGAAATGTCCGCCTTCACGACCGTGTGAGGAACCTTTCACACCGCCAAAAGGAATGACCGGTTCGTCGCGAACACTGGGGCCATTCACATGCACCATACCGGTTTCCAGGTTTTCAATGCAGTACCAGATCTTCTGCATATCATTGGACATTACAGCGGACGAAAGACCGTAATCAACATCATTAGCCAGGGCCACAGCATGCTCATGGTCATTGGCTTTCACAATTGACATCACCGGGCCAAACAATTCAGTTTTGAATATGCTCATGCTATCAGTGATATCCGCGATGGCGGTTGGCTGGAAGACATTGCCTTCAGATTCACCACCGATCAGCAGTTTAGCGCCAGCTGCAACGGCAGCATCCAGATGCTCCTTGATGAAACCAGGCTGTGTTGTTCTGATCAGTGGGCCAACAATCAGGCCCGGAGTGCGCGGGTCGTTACCATAGGAGATACCTTCCACCTTCCTGGTCACTTTTTCGCAGAATTCATCATAGACACCGGCTTCGACAATGACCCGTGAGCCAGTCATACAGATCTGACCCTGATGCATGTAGTTACTGAAGGCCGCGGTATCAACAGCGTAATCCACGTCGGCATCGTTAAGCACAAGAATCGGGTTTTTGCCGCCCATTTCCAGCGCAAAGCGTTTGCCTGCAGCGGCAGCCGTGGCGCCCACCTGACGACCGACGCGAGTAGAACCTGTAAAGGTAACAAATTTGACGCGTGGATCAGTAATCAGGCCATCGCCCAACTCCGCACCCTGGGCAGGAATCACATTCAAGACGCCCGGCGGGAAACCGGCATCGGTAAACAACTCACCAAGTTTCAGGCCAATGACCGGAGTCATTTCTGAAGGCTTCAGGATCATGGTGTTGCCGGCAGCCAGCGAGAAACCAATTTTTCGAACGCCCAGCAACAGTGGAAAGTTGAATGGGGCGATCGCCACGGTGACACCCAGTGGGCGACGAATCGCCATGGATTTGACGCCAGGGTAGTTGGACACATAGGTCTCACCCTTGATGCGTCGACATTCACCGGCCATGGAGCGCAGAAAGTCTGGCGTATGATGAGTTTCATAACCGGCTTTAAGCATGGTGGAACCGGCTTCATCAATAAGCACATCACGTAACTCAGCGGCGCGTTCTTCCATCAGGTCGGCTACGTCGAGAAATAGTTTCTCCCGGGCAGACGGAGGCAGGTCTTTCCATGTTTCAAAGGCTTTTTGAGAGGAGGAAATAATGGTTTCCAAATCTTCTTTCTGGGCATTCTGTACTTTGGCATAGACTTCGTTGGTAGCAGGATTCATGTCATCAGAAAATGTGCCTGATGCTGAGGACTGGTATTTGCCATCAATGAAGAGTTGATATTCGTTCATTTATTTTCTCCGTACGTGGATAGTTTTTACTAAACCTGATTTATTGTTTTTTGTTTTTAATAGAAGCTGTTTATGGAAATTTATTTCATTTATCCAATTTTATACGCCGGATCAGGGGCGAAAGGCTTGTTAAAGTATCGAATAGTGCTGCTAAGATCAAATGGAATTTGGTTATGGCTTTTGCGTCATTTAAATAATTCTACAGGCTGATATCTTGCTCCTGCTGCAGAGACAATCTCGCCAGCAATCGGCCTTCTTCTTCCAGACCTGTAGCCGCCAATGTTAACGCGGCTTGCAGGCGCTTGTGGTAATCGCTGCCGTCGGTGGCTGAGCTAAACAGCAGCATCCCCAGCCAATGAGTAACCAGCAGGCCACTGAAATTCAGAAAATGGTAGGCACCTGCCTCGATGGATTTTCGATTACTGGCGCTCTTCACAAGCAATGCCTCCAGCAGCACTTCCATTTGCCCGATCAGCAAGGTTGCGCCAGGTTTCAAGGGGTTTGTAGCCTCTGTCTTTGCCGTATCTGCGCGAATAATATCCAGCAATGCCCTCAGGGTGCCACCCTGGTCGCCGAGTACTTTGCGTTTCATGAAATCCAGCGCCTGGATGCCGCTGGTGCCTTCATAGATAGATGACACGCGGATATCACGAGCCATGCGTTCAATAGGGTAGTCATTGGTATAGCCATACCCCCCCAGTACCTGGATGCCCTGGCTGGCCACCTGAAAAGCACTTTCCGAGCTTACGGTTTTTGCCAGGGGTAAAAGCAGTTCGCCAAGTCTGAGGTAGAGTTGGGCTTTGCTGTCATCTTCACAGGCTTCCGCCAGATCGAGATAGGCAGCGGTACGCAGTGTCAGTGCGCGAATCATTTCGCTTTTTGCCGTCATTTCCAGCAGCATGCGTTTGACATCGGCATGCTCGGAAATCATCAGCGCGGCTTCATCAGGACGGCCGCCCTGGGGACGCTCGCGGGCATATTCCTGCGCACGCAGAGTGGCCATATTGGCCACGGCGGAACCCTGAACGCCGACTGCCAGACGCATGCCGTTCATCATGATAAACAGGGCCTGCAATCCTTTTCCGGCTTCACCGATGAGAACGCCCTCGGCATTATCAAAGTCCAGCACACAGGTTGGCGACGCATGCAGTCCCATCTTATGTTCGAGGCGGGAAGTGACCACTTTATTAGCTTGTTCATCGTCCAGTAATTTCGGCACGGCAAATAATCCCAGCGCCCGGGTACCAATTTCGTCACTGGGAACCCTGGCCAGTACCAGGTGAATAATCTGGCTGGTGGCATCATGATCACCATAGGATATCCAGATCTTGGAGCCATTGATCTGCCATTTTCCATTGTCAGCGGGAGTAGCACTTGTTCTGATACGGCCAACATCGGATCCGGCCTGGGGTTCACTGATAATAATAGTAGACGCGATTTCTCCACTCACCAGTCCGGGAACCCAGCGCTGAACAAGCTCCTCTGAGGCATTGGCAATCAAGGCGCGGGCAGCGCAGCGCAGATTAATACCGAGCATGCCAAAGGCCATATTGGCGCCATCCAGTATTTCCTGAACGCTGCTCTGCACGATGTTGGGAAAATCCAGTCCCTCGAAATCCATGGGTAAACCCAATGCCGGAAATCCCAGTTCGCACCATTCCTGGTAAACCCCGGCGGTACCAGCAGGCAAACTGACACTGCCATCTGTCAGTGTACACCCTTCAATATCTCCGGACTGGGCAAGTGGCACCAGTTTTTCCTCGGCAAAGCGGGCACTTTGTTCGAGCATCATATTGATCATTTCCCGGTCAACATGGGAAAATTTTTCACTGGCAATAATGCTATCCAGTTCAGCTATGGCTTGCAGGTGCAACTGCAGACCTTCAATCTGTTGAAGAAAAAGTGACATGAAATAAACCTGTAGTTTTTCGTTATTGTTTCAGTATTGCAGGGTAAGTCCTGAGCAGTGAGTCACTGAGCCGGCATTAAAGCGGGGCAGAGCTTGGATACCATGTCTCTTCCGTCACAAAGGCTGAGGTATCATTGCGGTTTATCGCGCCATTACTGATATCAAGGAATATAAGCTCTTTTTTGCCAGCTAGATTCATTGCAGTGATGGTCAAAATATTGGTTTGACGGGAAAAGCTCAGCTGGTAAGGAATGACCTCATCACTCTGATACAGAAAACTCTTGTTCTGTGTCTTTAGATCATAGCGTTCCAGGGACGCTGAATTTTCACTCATCTCAATAACCGCTATCTCGCGGTTGTTCAGCCATTCGGGCGCGAACAGGCGTTCAGGACTGCAGTCGATAAGTTTCTCTACTGACAAGGTATTGGTTTCAGACTGGCTCATGGCCACTGATTTGAGCGAGCTGCACTGGCCATAGGCACATATTCCCGCAACACAGCTTGAGTCGACAAATACCAGCTGGCTACCATCTGGTGACCAGGCCAGATGTTCATAGTCACCGACTTTATCAGTAAGCAGGAAATCTTTGCCATAGGCCAGGTCTCTTGCCCAAAGGTGCGCCTTGTTTTCTTCCAGGTAACGCGGATAAACGACAAAGCGCCCATCAGGTGAATACACAGGAAAATCATCAGGCACCCCAATCGCGGTGATAAGAGCGGTATTGGTTAGCAATGAGGTTTCTGTTGCCGGAAGAGTCTGTTGATTTAGCTGTGCGAGCTCTTCTGCCAAAGAGCCAAGGCTTTCATTTGGCTGCTCTTTATCCAGCGGAATTGCGATGCTGACAACGCCGACAACAACCAGTAGCAGCATCACCGCCATTAATCCCGAGCTCAGTGAAGGGCGAGGAAAATGAGTGTGTGAAGCCTCAGTCTCTGTCTTTATCTCTGGGGCATGCCAGCTGACAGGGGCAATCAGGCTGTAGCCTTTCTTCGGGTAGGTTACAATGACCTGTGGATTGCGTGCATCGTCGCCGAAGGCCTTTCGCAATTGGGCAATGCAGCGTTGCAGGGCGCTGGCTTCGACGACCGTATTGGTCCAGATGGAATCCATCAGGGTTTTCTGGCTGACTACCTCGCCCTGATGTCTGGCAAGATGCTGTAATACCTGGATAACTCTTGGTTCCAGGGAAAGTATCTCCCCATCTCGGTAAAGCTTGCAGCGGTCCGGGTCGATTCGGGTTTCGTTAATGAAAAAGTCGCTCAATGGTCAGATCCCTTGCAATAGCTCGTCATCAGGAAAAAATCAGGTTTTTGGAACACAAAGACATTGGTTAACGCCAATAAATATGCAGAATATAGCAAAATTTGGCTACCCGGTGTTAAGCAAAACACGAAAGCTGTTCAGGATCCTGTTTGGCCAGGAATCCGCAGCCTGGATCAGGCAGAGTCACTCTGTCAGATAACGACTTTAAAAGGCAGAAAGATCAGAAAAAAGTCGCTGTAAACGCCAGCCAGATCAGATAACTCAATGAAAAACATGCTGCCAGTGACCTTTGCTAAAGGCGTTATGCACGGTTTTATCAGTCACTATAATTTTTAAGGGAAAACTCTTCATGAAAACATCTTTCAGATTCAAATCGCTTCCACTGGCCATGCTACTTGCAGCGGGCAGTGCACCAGGGGTGATGGCACAGGAAAATATTCTGGAGACCATTATTGTCACTTCAGAGCGACGGGAAACCCAGTTGCAGGATATTCCCGCCAGTATCTATTCGCTGGGTAGTGAAACGCTTGATTTGATTCGTCATGTGCATATCGGAGAAGTTCTTAACTCTGTTCCCGGCGTGGTCTTTAACCGCGGCAACGGTCAGGAGTCTCTGTTGGGGATTCGCTCTCCAGTCCTCACCGGGGCGGGCAGTTGCGGTTCCTTTCAAACTTCACAGGATGGAATTCCTTTACGCGGAGCGGGCTTTTGTAATGTAAACCAGCTGTTTGAAGCCAATACAGAGCAGGCCGCCAATATCGAAATCGTGCGTGGCCCGGGCAGCGTTTTATACGGTGTAAATGCGCTACATGGTGCGATCAATGTTATTACCCCGTCTCTGGGTCAGGAGCCCGGCGGTGATATTTCAATCGACATGGGGCCCAATGAATATGCGCGCCTGAATGCCGGTATTAACACCAGACAGGGAAAGCATGCTTTTGGTGCCTATTTCAATGGCGCTACAGATGGCGGCTATCTCGATGATTCCGGTTTTGATCAGCAAAAACTCAACCTGTCCCATCAGTATGATGGTTCGGATATAAGCATTACTACCGTGCTGGCAGCAACCAACCTGAATCAGGAAACTGCCGGTTATCTGGATCGTGGCTTTGAGGCTTACAAGAATGATGCGGTAAGAAGGAGTAATGAAAATCCGGAAGCATTCCGTGATGCCCAGAGTTTCCGCCTGCACAGCCGCATCGAGGGGAGTACTGAAAATGGCAGCTGGATGCTGACTCCCTATTATCGTGATACCGATATGACCTTTCTCATGCACTTTCTGCCAGGCACGCCGCTGGAAGAAAATGGCCATGAGTCATTCGGCCTGCAGAGCATGTACAGCTCGGAAGGTGATGGTCCGTTAAGCTGGACTGCCGGTGTGGATTTTGAGGTTTCCGAAGGGTTTTTAAAGCAAACCCAGGCTTTTGGTTTTGGCTCTTTCCCTACCGGTAAACAATATGACTTTACCGTAGACGCCACCATGATCTCTCCCTATGTATTGCTGGAATATCAAAGTACAGAGCAGGATCAACTGACCCTTGGATTGCGTTATGAATTCCTGGAATACGATTACGATAACCTGATGATTGATGGCAATACTGCGCAAGACGGCTCTTCCTGTTCGCCATCCGCCTTCAACCCTGCCGGGACCTGTCGCTATAGTCGACCCGGTGATCGCACTGATGATTTTGATAATTATTCCCTGCAACTGGGCTGGATCCACGATCTTGAAAGCAATGTACAGTTTTTTACCAATGTTTCGCTGGCATTTCGTGCGCCTCAGGCAACGGAGCTCTATCGATTACAGCAGAATCAACTGGTCGCCGATCTGGAATCAGAAGAAATGGAAAGCATTGAAGTGGGATACCGTGCCAGTCGAGGCAATTTGTCTTACACGCTGGCTGCCTATTACATGCAAAAGGACAATGTCATTTTCCAGGACAGTGGGCGCAACAATGTCAGTGGTGGTGCCACCAAGCATCGCGGGCTGGAACTCAATACCCAGTACAATATTAATGAGGCATGGAGCTTTACCCTGACCACCAGCTATGCACGCCATACTTATGATTCCAATGTCGCGCCGCGTGGTGTTAGCGTCTTGCTGGATGGCAAGGATATCGACACAGCACCGAAGCTGACCGGTAATGCCAAGTTGAACTGGCAGATGAACAACAACAGCAACATGAACCTGGAATGGGTGCACATGGGGCCTTATTATTCGGATGAATCCAACCTGTTCAAATACGAAGGCCATGATCTGCTGAATCTGCGGTACCAGTATGATTCGGGAAACAACTGGTATATGTCCGCCAGGGTGACCAATCTGCTGGACACCAAATATGCTGAGCGTGCAGACGTAAATGCTTTTTCAGCCTTTTCAGGGGATCGCTATTTTGTCGGGCAGGACAGGAGTCTTTACTTGACTGTTGGCAGTCGATTCTAAAAATAGACACAAGTCACAAGTTACAAGTTACAAGTCTCAAGAGGAAAGTAAAAAGATAAAGGAAAAAGGAAAAAAGTGGGCGGTGCAGGGATGCGGCAGGTTTCTATAAAAAGAGGCAAGAGACAAGAGGCAAGAGACAAGCAACCACTCTCTCAGGCTTCAATGGTTTTCTGTAGGTCGGATAAGGACCGCAGGGACGCATCCGACAAGGCGATCATTGATCGCCTTTTTTGCGACTTGCGACTTGTATCTAGATAACCGACTGTTCCTTCATCACATTGATGATTCGATCGATACACTCTTCCACGTCAAGCTCATGGGTAGGTAGTATCAAGTCCGGTCTTTCCGGTTCCGGATAATCGAATGAGATTCCCGGTACGTTTCCGCTAGGCACGTTTTGTTCAGCAGCATATAGTCCGCTTGGGTCACGCTGCATACAAACTTCCAAAGGCGGATTCAGGTAGATCACCATGCAGTTTTCCTCGCCGATCACACTGATCATATGCTCTCTGGAATCCAGATTGGGCGATACGAAAGCTGCGCAACAGATCAGGCCCGCATCATTCAGGTATTTGGCAATAAAGGCACTGCGACGCAGGTTTTCTGCACGGCCTTCGGCGTCATGAGGCAAATCCTTGCTGATACCCAGACGCATCTGTTTGCCATCGAGCACAGTGCTGACACGTCCCATATCAAAAAGTCGTCGTTCCAGCGCATGAGCCAGGGTTGATTTTCCTGAACCGGATAAACCGATAAACATGACGGTTACCGGTTTCTGGCCATAACGTGCAGCGCGTTCTTCAGTGGTGACATGGGCAGAAACTGTGCTGATGTGTTTGCCTGTCCGCTGTTCATCGGAAATCATGCCGGCACCAACGGTGGCATTGGTCAGACGATCAATAATAATAAAAGAGCCGCTACCCTGACTTTTTTTGTAATCGTCAAAGTGAATGGGCTCATTCAAATTGATTTCGCATAAGCCGATCTCATTTAACTCGAGGCTGGGTGTAGGACTGGTTTCCAGTGTGTTCACATCGACCTTGTGCTGGATCATGTTGATCTGCCCTGTAGTGGACTTGGTCGTATGTTTAAAATTGTACTGTTTACCGGGCAAAAGCGCTTTTTCGTTCATCCACACAACAGTCGCCATGAAATCAGCTTTCGTCGTAGGCAGGTTGTCGGAGTGAGCAATCATATCGCCGCGACTGATATCGATTTCATCTTCCAGGGTCAGGGTGATAGCCATTGGTGTGAAGGCCATCTCCAGTTCTTCGTCATAGGTAACAATGGACTTGATGGTACTGGTCTTGCCAGAGGGCAGGGCAGTGATATGGTCACCCTTGCGAATAACGCCAGAAGCAATAGTGCCGCAGTATCCGCGAAAATCCAGATTGGGACGATTCACATATTGAACTGGAAAGCGGAAGTCCTCAAAATTTTTGTCGGCGCTTATCTTTACATTCTCCAGCATCCACATCAGTGTTTCGCCGTCATACCATGGTGTATTTTCACTAACATTGACCACGTTATCCCCGTTCTTGGCAGAAATAGGAATAAAGGTCAGTTCGCCGGTATCAAGCTCACTGGTAAAGTCCAGATAGTCATCACGAATATCATTAAAGACCTTTTCACTGAAATCCATCAGATCCATTTTATTCACAGCAACAATCAGATGCTTGATGCCTAGCAAAGATGCGATAAAGGTATGGCGACGAGTCTGTGTAAGAACACCATGGCGCGCATCAATAAGGATTATGGCGAGCTCACAGTTGGAAGCGCCAGTAGCCATATTCCGGGTATATTGTTCATGGCCAGGTGTGTCAGCGATAATAAATTTGCGCTTGGCTGTGGAAAAATAGCGATAGGCAACATCAATTGTGATGCCCTGTTCGCGTTCTGCCTGCAGGCCATCAGTCAGCAGTGCCAGATCAAAACTATCATCCGTGGTACCGGATTTCATGCTGTCATACCCCAGGGCATCAAGGTGATCCTGATAAATCATCTTGGTGTCGTAGAGCAAACGTCCAATAAGAGTGCTTTTACCATCGTCAACACTGCCACAGGTGAGCAGACGCAACAGTTCCTTGCGTTCATGCTGTGCAAGGTAGGCATTAATATCGGTACTGATCAGTTCTGATTGGTGTGACATAGGTTTAGAAATAGCCTTCTTTTTTCTTCTGCTCCATGGAGCCAGACTGGTCTTTATCGATAGTGCGTCCCTGTCTTTCGGAGGTTGTGGTCATCAGCATTTCTTGAATAATTTCAGGCAGGGTTGTGGCTTCTGATTCAACGGCACCGGTAAGGGGATAACAGCCAAGTGTGCGAAAACGAACTTTTTTCATGACCGCTTTTTCGGCCAGTTCTTTTGGCATGCGATCATCATTGACACAGATCTCCGTGCCTTCATATTCCACCACTGGCCTTTCTGCCGAGAAATACAGGGAGGGAATATCAATATTGTTCAAATGGATATATTGCCAGACGTCAAGTTCGGTCCAGTTGGAGATGGGGAACACGCGAATACTTTCACCCTTGTTGATTTTACCGTTATAAAGGTTCCACAGTTCAGGGCGCTGATTCTTGGGGTCCCAGCGATGATTCTTGTCACGGAAGGAGTAAACCCTTTCCTTGGCTCGCGATTTTTCCTCATCGCGGCGCGCACCGCCGAAAGCGGCATCAAATTTGTACTTGTTCAGCGCCTGCTTCAAGGCCTGGGTCTTCATAATATCTGTATGCTTGGCACTGCCATGGGTGAAAGGAGTAACGCCTTCTTCTACTCCTTCCTGATTGATATGAACGATTAGGTCAAGACCAAGTCTTTTTGCCAGATTGTCGCGATACTCGATCATTTCCTTAAACTTCCAGGTGGTATCCACGTGGAGAAGTTTGAAAGGAAGTTTGCCCGGATAAAAGGCCTTAAGTGCCAGATGCAGCATGACGGCTGAATCCTTACCCACAGAATAAAGCATAACCGGGTTGTCGAATTCTGCAGCCACTTCACGAATGATATGTATGCTTTCTGCTTCAAGCTGTTTGAGGTGGGTAAGCTTGTGGTCTGTCATCATTATTGAATAACCAGTTGGGCGGCCAAAATATTTCTATTTAGCCCGGGATTAATGACCCCCGGATCAATCGGGTCGCAGATTATACGGGAACTCTCAGGCAAACCCAAGAGTATCTTGGCTATAGTCAAAAGGGGAGTGAAGCCAGAAGATACGCTGTATACAGGCTGTTCTGCCGGATACAAAAAAAGGCCTAAGCGGAAGGGGTTACCTTTGGCATCATGCCTGTGCAGGGAGGTTCAATATAGCCCGATTACAGATGTGATCAGGAAATTTCTTTTTCACCCGGCGAGACCTTGTCGAGACCATAATCTTCAGACAGATTGCCTTTCTGGTCTGGGCTGGATTTGACCGCGTAATCACGGGGAGGGTTGAACTCTTCACCAGTGGCCTCTTCAGAAGGCTCTGCAAAACTATCTCTGGTCAGAGATTCCTGGGCGCGGGCAGAGTGAGAAAGCTGATCAGAAATATATTCAGGACATAAAGCCTGCGCACCTGCTGCCATGTGCCGGTAGACTTCCCGATAGCTTTCCGTGAGCGTGGTGAGTAACTGCGCTGAATTATTGAAGTGTGAATGGACATTATCTTTATAACTTTCAAACTCACTCTGGACCTTTTCAAGTTGCTCTTCGAGGGATTGCACCTTCGCCTCGTCAGACCTAAGCAGTTTGTAACTAATAGCACCTGCTATTAATCCGATAATGAAGCCAATGAGACCGATAAGCCAGGCCATGAAAAATATCCTTTGTTCTGTTATTAAAAATACCTGTTAAAAATAACTGTTGGTAAATTGCTTGGTAGGTTTTGCCAGCCTTATTTTGCCTGGGAGGTTTCCCTGCTTCTAAGCTGTTTCTATAAGACTCTGGCAGGTACCGGTTGTTTCAGTTTCCAAATCAGACTAATGACCGGCCATGACTGTATCCAGGATTAAATTAGTGGCTTTAACACTGCCTGAAAAGAAAATTTGGTAACTTTGCGTAAAGTATACCTATAATTAGTTACCAGTTCTGCATTATTGAATCTGCTTTATTAAATTCAGGCGAAAAATTTTTCTTGAGATATTCCGAATCCCCCGCCCAACATTATTCCCGAGACCTGGCTGAAGGTAAAATTCAACCAGATCGTGCCCAGGAAGAAGCTATCAGGGAGCTTGACCTTATTTACCAACAGCTGGTGAATTACTGGCAGGATTCCCCGGGTTTGCTACGCAGGGTTTTCGGCCAAAAGAAATTGAATATCAAGGGGCTCTATCTATGGGGTGGAGTAGGGCGCGGCAAAACCTATCTGATGGATGTCTTTTATCAATGTCTTCCCGGTGAAAAAAAGCTCAGAATGCATTTTCATCGGTTTATGCAAATGGTGCACAGGGGGCTATATAACCATCGTGGTAACAAGAACCCTCTCAAACTGGTAGCAAAAGAAATCAGCAATAAAGCAGATGTGATCTGCTTTGACGAATTTTTTGTCAGTGATATTGGTGATGCCATGATACTGGGAAACCTTCTGGAAGCATTGTTCGATAATGGTATGGTTCTGATCACAACCTCCAATATTATTCCTGCGAAGCTCTATGAAAGGGGGCTGCAGAGGCAAAAGTTTCTTTCCGCAATCGCCCTGCTTGAAAAGCATACCCAGGTGCTGAACGTAGATGGGGGCACCGATTATCGGCTTCGTACTCTTGAAAATGCCGGTATTTATATCACCCCGTTGGGAGCGCAGGCAGATAAATCCCTGCTGGAGTGTTTTAACAGTCTTACCCGCGGCATGGTAATTGAAGAAAACAAGGTGCTGGAAATTCTGGGCAGAGATATAATGACACGTTACTGGTCGGAAGGGATTGCCTGGTTTGAATTTGCGGCACTTTGCGATGGTCCGCGCAGTGCGGCTGACTATATAGAAATTTCACAGCTTTTTAATACCGTCATAATTTCCAATATTCCAGTTTTTGATGCCCATAATGATGATCAGGCCAGACGCTTTATTTCCATGGTAGATGAGTTTTATGACCAGAATGTGAAACTGGTGATTTCAGCTGCGGTGCCATTGGACTCAATTTATGTCGGGACTGAGCTGGCGTTCCCCTTTGAAAGAACCCGCTCACGATTGCTTGAGATGCAATCCCTTGAATATCTTGGTCACGAACATCATCCAAACGCCTGATTTTCGCCCCGGATTGAGTGTCAGGCAGACTAAATTCCCTGGCAGTAGCTAAACATTGGTGAATTCCTCAAAAAAAGCCAATGAATACTTGAATCCAGAAGGCCGCATCGGTAGAATTCGCGCTCCCTCATTTAGGGATGGTCCTAAAACAGACTAATCCGGCATCGGGTTGGGCCAAATGAGAAAGTATTTTAGAAAATATTCTATTGACCAAAGCTGCTAGATACAGCTACTAACAAGTAAATTCAGGTTAAGCAATGAAGACGATTTCAGCAAATAAGGAAACTGCACAAAATGACTGGTATGTCGTTGATGCAGAAGGAAAAATTCTGGGCCGCATGGCGGCTGAGATAGCCCATCGTCTGCGTGGCAAACATAAAGCCGAGTACACTCCCCATGTGGATACCGGTGACTACATTGTTGTGGTCAATGCAGAGAAAGTTGCTGTCACTGGTAACAAGGCAACTGACAAAAAATACTACCGTCATACTGGATATCCGGGTGGCCTGAAAACCCGTAGCTTCAATGAAATGATTGAGAAAGCCCCCGAAGACGTTATCAAGCTGGCGGTTAAAGGTATGCTGCCACGTACGCCTCTGGGACGCACCATGATGAAAAAATTGAAAATCTATACTGGTAATGAGCATCCTCACGGTGCGCAGAACCCGGCTCAGCTGAATATTGCCTAAGCAACAACTTACAAGCATAGAAGGCGTTGTTGATAGTATAGAAAATATAGAAAGCGAAAATATAGAAAGCATAGAAAGCATAGAAAGTTAAAAATTATAGAAGTGGCGAACTAGAAAATTAGTTAAACCCACAAGAACACTGAAATCCAAAGATTAAAATTCGCGAGCTGAATTAAGAGAAGAGTAATATGGCAGCTACCCAATACTACGGCACTGGTCGACGCAAAACCTCTACTGCAAGAGTTTTTCTGAAATCCGGATCCGGAACCATCACCATCAACAACCGCACTATTGATGACTTTTTTGGTCGCGAAGTGGCGCGTATGATTGTACGTCAACCCCTTGAACTACTTGAAGTCACTGATAAATTTGACGTCAACGTCAGGGTTGCCGGTGGCGGCAGTTTTGGCCAGGCTGGGGCAATACGACACGGCATTACCCGTGCCCTGATTGATTTCAATGAGGAAAACCGTGGAACCTTGCGTAAAGCCGGTTTCGTGACTCGTGATGCCAGAGAAGTTGAGCGTAAGAAAGTTGGTCTGCGCAAAGCGAGAAAGCGTCCACAGTTCTCAAAACGATAGTTTTTTGCAGTACAAAACAAGATAACGCCGGTGCCAATAGCGCCGGCGTTTTTTTTTGGCTTTTATTTACCAGGAACAGGCATCGGAACGCCCGGATTACCTTGAAAAAACTGGCTATATTTAGTAGCATGCGCGCTCCGTTTATTGCCCCTAATTCCGGCCCTTATTTCCAGACCAGAAGGCTAATCCTCCACATACAGGGAGTTTCATAGGTTAACTGGTTGATTGAAAGGAGAACATCATTGTGAGTGATGGCACAAACCCTGCCGTTAATAAAAAGCGTCGTCGATTTCTCATCGGAAGTACTACTCTGGTTGGTGCCGCTGGCGCCGCCGGTGCAGCAGTTCCTTTTGTAGGTTCATGGAACCCCAGTGCCAAAGCACTAGCTGCCGGTGCCCCGATATCCATTGATATCAGTCGCCTCAGCCCTGGTGAATTATTAGGCCCAATGCCAGCCTGGCGTGGACAACCGGTATATGTCTTCATGCGTGAGGAGTCAACTCTGGAAAGTCTGGTATCCAATACCGATCATCTTGCCGATGCCGGTTCTGAAGAGGCGAGTCAGCAGCCTGAATACTGTCAGAACGAATATCGTTCAATTCGTCCGGAAGTGATGATAATGGTTGGTCTATGTACCCACCTTGGCTGTGCCCCCCTGATGAATCCGGAAGTGCAACCGCAGGATTATGATCCAGACTGGCAAGGAGGCTTCTTCTGCCCTTGTCATGGCTCTATGTTTGATATGGCTGGACGTGTTTACAGTGGCGTCCCGGCTCCGGATAACCTGGTAGTACCTCCCCATTTCTATGAAAGTGATAATGTCGTAGTGATTGGTCTGGATGGAGAGAATTCTTAATGTCTGAAATAGAAAACACATCCACGATGGATACGAAAACCAAAACCAGCTCCCTGATGGGATGGATTGATGCTCGCTTGCCTTTGACCAAGACAATCGAAAAGCACATGACCAAGTACTATGCCCCGAAAAACTTCAATATCTGGTATGTATTTGGTGTTCTGGCTACTGTAGTTCTTGTTAATCAGTTACTTACGGGTATCTGGCTTACCATGAATTACACCCCCAGTGCTGAAGCCGCGTTTGCTTCAGTTGAATACATCATGCGCGATGTCGATTATGGCTGGATTCTGCGTTACATGCATTCTACAGGTGCCTCGGCTTTCTTCGCGGTGATTTATCTGCATATGTTTCGTGCCCTGATGTATGGCTCATATCGCAAACCGCGTGAGCTGATCTGGCTTTTCGGCATGACTATTTTCCTGGTACTGATGGCTGAAGGCTTTATGGGTTATGTATTGCCCTGGGGCAACATGTCCTACTGGGGTGCCAACGTTATTGTCAGTCTGGCTGGTGCAATCCCCTATATTGGTGAAGACCTGATGGTATGGGTGCAGGGAGACTTCCTGATTTCCGGTGCCACCTTGAATCGATTCTTTGCCTTGCATGTTGTTGCTCTGCCACTGGTATTGGTGTTTCTTGTATTTCTTCATCTTGTGGCTCTGCACGAAGTCGGCTCAAACAATCCTGATGGGATTGAAATTAAGGAGAACAAGGACGAAAGGGGTATTCCCCGTGACGGGATAGCATTTCATCCTTATTACACTGTTCATGATCTGGTTGCTATCGTGGTATTCCTGTTTGTGTTCTGTTTTGTTCTCTTTTTTATGCCGGAAATGGGCGGATATTTCCTCGAGTATGCCAATTTCACAGAAGCGGATAATCTGAAAACTCCCGAGCATATTGCTCCGGTCTGGTATTTCACTCCGTTCTATTCCATGCTGCGCGCAGTTACCTATCCGCTGTTTGGTCTTGATGCGAAATTCTGGGGACTGGTGACTATGGCTGCAGCTATTGCCATTCTGTTTGTCCTGCCCTGGCTGGATCGCAGTCCGGTTAAATCCATGCGCTATAAGGGCTGGTACAGCCGCATTGCATTGCTGCTTCTGACGGTAAGCTTCATTATCCTCGGCGTGCTTGGAGTTTGGGCACCGACAGATGCCAGAGGAAAGCTGGCTCTGTTATGCACTATCATTTATTTTCTCTATTTCTTCCTGATGCCCTGGTATACCCGCAAGGAGGCGACACGCTTGCCACCGGAGCGGACCACCGGACGCTTTATTACCATTCCACAGCTGTTGTTGGCGCTGGCATTGATAATCGGCCTGACAGTCTTGCCTTTGATGGCAGTTGCGGCTGAATCAGGTGTTGAACTGGAACACGTGGAAATGGATCTGGAGGACAAGGAATCCCTGCAATCCGGTGCTCGCACTTTTATCAACTACTGCATGGGATGTCATTCTGCAGCGTATTCCCGGTATAACCGCGTTGCAGCCGATCTGGATATTCCTGAAGAGCTGATGGAAGAGTACATGATCTTCTCTGATGATGCCGCTGTTGGTGATCTTATGATCAGCGCCATGCCAGCTGACCTTGGCGCCAATGCCTTTGGTATTGCGCCCCCTGATCTGACTCTGGTAGCCAGGGCACGTGCGACTACCTCGGCTAGTGGTACCGACTGGTTATACGGATACCTGACAGGTTTTTATGAAGATGAAAGCAGACCTTTTGGGGTTAATAACCGGGTTTTTGCCAATGTGGCCATGCCCAATGTGCTTGAAGGACTTCAGGGAGTTCAGCGTTGCGAAGATGCAGACCACTGTGATCATCTGGTTCATGTCGATGGTACTGGCACTCTGAGTGAAGAAGAATTCAATGATGTGATTTACGACCTGGTTAACTTTCTTTATTACATGGGAGAGCCCTCACGTCTGGACCGTCATCGAATCGGTGGTTATGTATTGTTGTTCCTTGCCTTTTTTGGCGTATTTGCCTGGTTGCTAAACAGGGAGTACTGGAAAGATGTTGATCATTAATCAATCGGCCTGAGCTTGACTGTCGATACACATTGATTCAATAACAAGACTAAAACGTTAGAAAGGTTACCGGGCTTTACGATTTGGTAAGGCATTAATTCTTTTGTTAATTTTTTGAGGCGAGATATATGGGAGTTGTTACTAAACGCTCTTCGATGCTTTTTTACTCTGACGGAACCAGCCAATACAGCCATCGTGTGCGTATTGTACTGGCGGAAAAAGGTGTCACTGTTGATGTGGTGGATGTAGATGTCCATGACAAACCAGAAGATCTGGCTGATCTTAACCCTTATAACAGCCTGCCAACGCTGGTAGATCGTGACCTGGTATTGTATGAACCCAATATCATGATGGAATATCTGGATGAACGCTTTCCTCATCCGCCGCTATTTCCTGTTTATCCGGTTGCCAGGGCTCAAAGCCGTTTGTGGATGCACAGAATCGAGAAGGACTGGTGTTCACTGGTTGATAAGTTACAGGCTGAAGATGGCACACCAGCGCAGCTGGAGAATGCTAGAAAAGAGCTGAGGGAAAGTATTATTTCCATTTCGCCAATTTTTGCTGAAAAGCCCTTTTTCATGAGTGAGGAATTCACTATTGTTGACTGTTGTGTGTTGCCTATTCTCTGGCGTTTGCCTGAAATTGGTATCAAACTCCCTGAAACCAAAGCAACCAAGGCGCTGATTGATTACCGCAACAGTCTCTTTGAGCGCGAATCTGTTATCGAAAGCCTTTCCGAGCAAGAAAAGGAAATGAAGTTTTAACAGCGTACTGAAGCATCAGCGTGTTGTGAAAGCTTAAGGCAGCGGCAAGCAGTTACAGGAAGTTTTTTGGCAAGTACAGGAAAGTATTGATGGAAATGCTTTCCTGGAGGATCTGGCTCCATGAAAATGACTTCACATCGGCCTTACATGATAAGGGCGCTAAACGAATGGATTCTGGAAAACAATTGCACGCCCTATATTCTGGTCAATGCCTACGCCAAGGAAGTACAGGTACCCCAGAGTTTCGTCAAGGATGGTCAGATCATCCTGAATATCTCCCCGGTTGCGGTGCAGGACCTTTCTATTTCCAATAATGGCATTGAATTTAATGGGCGCTTTGGCGGGATTCCAACCCGTGTCTATGTGCCAAGCCATGCTGTGCTGGGCATTTATGCCAAGGAGAACGGGCAGGGTATGATTTTTGATACTGATGATCCCATCCCTGAGCCGCCGAGTCCGGAACCTGATAAAAAACCTGACCCTGACAAGCGTGAGCACGCTGAAAAGCTCCGGTCTGGTCGACCCGATCTCAAGATTGTAAAGTCCTAGAACTGCGCGACATGACATACAGTCACTGCTGCCGGGCATTTCCAGCAAGCCATTCAAGGCATGTCAGGGATTGCATCCATGGCGTGCGTGGAGTTAAAAGTATCTAGTTGATATATTCGAAGGCACGAACCACCTTGGTGACGCCCTTGGTATTGCTTACCAGATTTACCGTTTTATTGGCATCTTCCTGTGACACCAGTCCCATCAAATAAACGACGCCGTTTTCACTAATTACCTTGGTTCTGAGACCACTTACTTCACTATCTGCCAGCATCAGGGTTTTGATTTTGGCAGTTAACCAGGCGTCATTACTTCTGGAAAGAAAGGTCGTAGTGCCGGCAACTTCCAGTTCATTATAGACTTCCTTGACTCGTGAGCTTGAGGTGCGGGCAACACGGGTAGCCAGATTTTTCATTTCCTGTGAAGGTACCTGCCCCACCATTAAAACTGTACCATTAAAGCTGACCACATTGATGTGGGCTTTTTTCAGCTGCTCATCGGCCGCATTTAGATTGACCTTGATAGTGGTTTCAATGCTGTTATCGTCGACTACAGCTCCCATTGAGCGACGTCCACGATCTTCCTGTATTCCTTCATCACCAGTAGTAGCACTGATGACAGTCGCGCAACTGTTTAAGAAGAATAGAAAACTGAATATCAGTCCCAGGCGAGTTAAAAACATTTAATCATCTCCGAAAAGTTGAGTATCAATCAAATCGCATAAACAATGAATTACCAGTAGGTGTACTTCCTGAATACGTGCCGTACTGGAAGACGGCACACAGATCTCGATATCATCAGCGCTCAGGGTATCACGCATTTTTCCGCCTTCCTTACCGGTAAGCTGGACCACCGTCATTTCCCTGTCATGGGCGGCATTGATCGCCTGGATGACATTGGGTGAATTGCCGCTGGTTGAAATTGCCAACAGAATATCGCCTGCCTGTCCCAGTGCTCTGACCTGCTTTGAAAACACTTCGTCATAGGAGTAGTCATTGGCTATAGATGTCAGCGTAGACGTGTCTGTAGTAATGGCAATGGCGGGCAAGGGCGGTCTTTCTCTTTCAAACCGATTTAAAAGTTCGGCAGAAAAGTGCTGGGCATCACCGGCAGAGCCGCCATTACCGCAGCTGAGAATTTTCTTTTCCTTTAGAAGTGACTGCACCATGCAATCTGCTGCTGCGGTTATGAAAGGGGTGAGCGCTTCCATTGACTGCATTTTGGTATCAATGCTGGCGGTAAAGTGTTGTTTGACGCGTTCCTGATAGTTCATATTGCCTCGAGATTATAATTTAGCGTTTCTTAAAAAGCATTTTTAATCCACTGAATGTCCAGAGCATCAACACTTCCTGAGATGCCGATCACATCAAATCGGCAGGGCATTTTGTTGGTAAGACCATTTTTTTGCAAGTAATGCCGGGCTGTACGAATAATTTTCTGTTGTTTGTGAAAATTAACAGTAGCCGCAGCATCACCATGATCCGTGTTTTTTCTGTATCTTACTTCGATAAATACCAGAATATCGGCATCCCGCGCAATCAGATCAATTTCGCCAAAACGCGAATGAAAGTTCAATTGAAACTGTTTAAGTCCCTGCCTGCCAAGAAACTTGCGAGCCAGAACTTCAAACTGCCTGCCTTTGTCTGTTGTTGTAAGATGATGACCTAGACTGAATTTTACATTCTTCATTTTGCGCCTTCCATGGCTGATATGAAAATTAAGATATAACTACAGGCCCTCGGCTTCCACTCTCGCCAATCCTTCCGAAACTTTAGCCCAGTTCAATTCCCTGGTTATATTTCGGTTGTCTCCAAATTTTAACAGGCCGGTAGCGCCATAGATCTGGCCATCGGGTATATCTTCTAGCTGTCGTAATCTCGGGTACAGTCTGAAAGCATCAATACCGAAGGCCTGTAATCTCAGGGTAAGTGCATTATTTTGCGGGAACAGATTAGTAGTCTTGGTCTTGAGTTCATCATTGAAATTCAACAGCCATGGGCTATCACCAAAAATGATGCCATTTAAATCATTGTCGACCAGTGGTCTAGGTATACCCGAATAGACATCCTGGCTTGCATAGACCGGGATATCTCCAGCGTAAAGATAGGCCAGAGTTGGATTGATTTGCCTAGCTGGCCCAGGTTCCGCAATCAGGAAAATAAAATCTATATCCTGACGTCTGCGCTGGGTAAAGGCGAGATCCTCGTTTATCAGCCTTGCCAGCTCATTCTTTCTTGCTTCACTTTCGTCAATGTTAAGCAGGGTTTCCACAACACCAGTGTAGTCTTCACGATAGGCTTCCTGGGTAACAATCTGGCCTCCGAGACCAAGCCAGTGATCGATAAAGCTATTGCGCTTGCGTTGATAAAAATCATCAAAAGATGGCGCCGGACTGAGAATTGCGGCATAGCGATGACCATCTTGCCAGGCGCGTTCGGCAATCTGAACCGCTTCGTTTTCAGGTGAAAGGGCAAACTGGTAGAGTAGGTTCGAATAGGGGCTTGAGCCTTCCACGTTATTCAGGGCAAGGGTGGGAACGGGCAATGCGGTTTCACTGTGTAAACGGGCTACATGCTGTTTTTCCAGTGGGCCGATAATCATTTGGGCACCATCGGCGATGGCCTGGTTGTAATCCTGCAGAATGTCACTGGTATCAGAGGTATTGTACAAACGTAATTTGGGAACTTTACCTCCTATTTGCATGACATCGTAATAGGCGCTCAGAAAGCCATCGCGAATCACTGTGCCGGAGGCGGAATTGAGAGGTAGCAGCAGGGCGATAGCGTCCGGGCGTTCTTCTGCCATGGTTTCAACCAGCTGCATGGCCAGCGGAAGATAGACTGCAGCGGGATGGCGGCTCCAGCTATTGCGCCAGCGGCTTAGCTCAACAACCTGACGGTCCAGGTTGTATTGGTATGCCTTGCCGATAACGCCAAGTTCAAACCAGCCCTGAAATTCAAAACGCCTCTCACTTTGTGCCAGTTCGGAAAGACGCCGGGGATCGAGTGTGGTCAGTGCCTTCCAGATTTGTTCATGGTTCAGTGGAACCAGATTAAGAGGAAGTAAATGATCAGCCAGGATACGTTCCACTGCACTTTCCAAAAACCGGCCTGAGTCATTGAAAAGGTCTGCCCGATAAAGACGTATGGACATCTGTGTCGTATTATCAAGCATGGGTAGCTGATCAAGGCGAGCTGCAGTCAGCGCCTGCAAGGCTGCGTCTGTTCGCCCCAGTTCCGTGTAAAGTCGTGCCTGCTGCAAAAGAATATTGGCAGCAAGGGGCAAGGGTATGTCATCAGTTTCAAGGCTTTCCAATAACTGCAGCGCCTCTTCACCCCGTTCCAGATTATTGAGGACCAGGGCTGCCTGATAGAGTAATTGTTGCTTTTGTGGGCTGCTGGCAACAGATCCCTGAGTCAGTAGTGCCTGAAGCATTACCTCATCGCCCTCAATCTGGCTTGCCGGGAGTGCAGAGTCAAAATCGGTCTGATCGGTCACAGTAGTGGCAGAACAGGCGACAAGTACCAGCAACAGGACTGCAATGCAAAGCTTTGCTGGCAATCGCAATAAGGATAAATGGAACTGAAATGTTTGTAATCTGTTCATGGTATTGCGCACAGTATAACCTTAAAGTCGGGTTTTATTTATGGCAACATTGCCTCCAGATCGTAAAAGAGTATTCTGTCTGTCACAAATCCTTTACCAGGTAAGTCCATGGCCCTCACACCCTCCAATATGTTGCCCCTAGGTACACCAGCACCCGATTTTTCCCTGCCCGATACCAGGGGCATGATGGTAACTATGGATGCGTTCAAAGATGCTCAGTTGTTGCTGGTGGCTTTTATTTGTAATCACTGCCCCTTCGTTAAACATATCAGGGCCGGTTTTGCTGATCTGGCAAGAGACTATGAAAGTAAGGGGGTCGCTGTTGTGGCAATCAATGCCAATGACATAGCGGCTTATCCTGATGACAATATGGACAACATGCAAAGAGAAGTGGTGGAAGCCGGTTATATCTTTCCCTACCTGCTTGATGAAACCCAAGCAGTGGCACTGGCCTACGATGCCGCCTGTACACCGGATTTTTACCTGTTCGATGAAAACAGAGTGCTGATTTATCGCGGTCAAATGGACAGTAGCAGGCCAGGTAACGATATTCCTGTCACCGCAGTGGATCTGCGGAAAGCGATGGATGCAGCATTGTCTGGACAAGCGATCAGCCAGGCACAGATTCCCAGTGTCGGATGCAATATCAAATGGAAGCCCGGCAATGCCCCAAACTGATAGCGGGTCTTTGTATATCGTAGCAACACCTGTTGGCAATCTTGACGATATTACGGCGCGTGCCATTCAGGTGTTGTCCCAGGTTAATAGCATTGCTGTGGAAGATACCCGCCATAGCCGAAAACTTTTGCAACATTTTGGAATTGATACTCCCATGTTTGCCTTGCATGAACATAATGAAGTGCAAAAGGTGGATGAAATTATCAAGCGTATTAGCGCGGGTGAAGATATAGCCCTGATTAGTGATGCAGGAACGCCGCTGATTTCGGATCCCGGTTATCCATTGGTGAACAAAGCAAGTCAGGCCGGTATTAAAGTAGTTCCGATTCCGGGGGCCAGCAGTATTCTTGCGGCGCTGAGTTGTGCCGGTTTGCCTACCGACCGCTTTGTATTTGAAGGTTTTCTGCCCGGCAAAAAGGGCACCCGCAGTAATCAGTTGAGCAAACTGGCAGCGGAAGAAAGAACGCTGATCTTTTTTGAAGCACCCCATCGCATTCATGCCTGTCTGGAAGACCTGGTCACTGTCTTTGGCGCAAACCGACATGCGGTGATAGCACGAGAACTAACTAAAACCTATGAAACCTTTCTAAGAGGAACTTTGGCAGAATTGCTGGATATGGTATCTGCTGACAGTAATCAGGAGCGTGGAGAAATTGTATTGATGGTGGCTGGCAGTGATAAAAAAGATCAGTCTCTTGACGAAGGTGCGCTTCATATTTTTAGTACGCTGCTTGAAGAGCTACCTTTAAAACAGGCATCTTCACTTGCCGGAAAAATCACCGGCCTTGGCAAGAAGGCGTTTTACCAGGCAGGTCTTGAGCAGAAAAAACAGCAAGACGACTAAGGTGATTAATCTTATCCTGCAACCAGCATGCTGGATAGCAAGGTGGCTATGCCAAGGAATGACATAAAGCCGGCAATATCAGTGACAGTAGTCAGCACGATAGAAGAAGACTGAGCCGGGTCAAGACCAAAGCGTTTCAGCAGAATCGGTATAACAGCCCCTGCAGTACCCGCGAGAGTCATGGAGATAATCATGGCCAGTGCCATTACCAGCGCCAGACCGGCACTGCGGCTCCACAGGAATACGCCAGCGGAGCAGGTTACCGCGATACCGATGACATTGATAAAGCCTGCGCCCAGCTCCTTAATCATGACCCGAAACCAGTGTCTCATGGTAATTTCCCGGACCGTCAGCCCTCTCATTGTCACCGCAAGTGATTGTGCCCCGGTATTTCCGGATTGTCCGGCAGCAATTGGCAGCAACACAGCCAGAGCGGTAAATTGTGCAATAGTATCTTCAAACAAGCCAACCACAGCAGATGCTGCAAAGGCGGTGAGCAGATTTATCTGTAACCATGGCTGACGTTTTTTTACCGCAAAGAAACTGGAAGACAGGGCCTTTTCATCTCTACTTGCACCCACCATTGTTGCCATGTCTGTGGCAATATCGTCACGCAGTGCTTCCAGTAATCCCTGACTGCGAATGATCCCTACCAGCTTGTGATTGACATCGACTACCGGCATAACGGCAACCTTGAATTTGTCCAGTTTTTCAATAACCTCTTCCATGGCATTGACGAAGGCCACAACGGGGCGTGACAGGTTGGAAAGTTTTTCATCACCATTGGCCAGTACCATTTGATGGATATCAAGAATGCTGTCCAGTTGCATGC
>Ga0255753_1000324_pt1 | contig 62507 bp, 41 predicted proteins | sample 041ome_10_FD_179953 | JGI IMG/M metagenome (GOLD analysis project Ga0255753, IMG submission 179953) | Coastal salt marsh microbial communities from the Groves Creek Marsh, Skidaway Island, Georgia - 041412US metaG (version 2) | ecosystem: Environmental > Aquatic > Marine > Intertidal zone > Salt...
TGCTCTCTCTCTCTCTCTCTCTCTTCTTGAGAAATCCGTTGAAAGCGCCGCCATTCAAAAAAAACGGAGATTTGCAGGAAAACATTCTTCCGAAGAGTAACGCAAACTCACACACAGACACATAGACAACATCATACAGACAATGTTCTTCAGGCCGTGTCACTTCTGTGGAAATTGGTATTGTTATATTGTTGTGATGTTTTTGTTGTTGTGGACGTTGCTGTTTATCTGGTGGAACATATGGACACGAATGATTTATAATATTTGGGTTTTGGGTATTCAGAAGCAAGAGCAGCAGCAGCATTCAGCGCGTTGAATGATTTCATTTCACTCAAGGCGTTCTTATTTTCTCTCACACTTCTCTCTTTATTTCTACGACTTCGTCTGCTTTTGTTCTCTTCTTTATCTCGTCTCTGGCGCCTTTAGCGCAGTCGCGTGTCGATATGGATTTTATTGATTTCTCGTTTCGTTGCTGATGAATACATTCTGGTGTTACAGTATATGGATTTTGTTTGCATACTGGTGCAACAATCATATGTGTCTTCCGCTTTGAGATGAACAATCGATCGATCGAAACATATGTCTATATGTTATACCGCCGCCGCAACAACGTTATATCATAATATTATTAACATTTATATGCGCGTGTGTTTGTGTCAAACTCTCAATTGACAACCTTATCGAATAACAGGATCTCTTTTCCACCGTCGCTCGATTGAAGAAATCGAGCTTGAACTACGGTCCGAACGGCAAGTCTAAAGGTTCCGGTGAAGTTATCTTCTACAACCGAGCGGATGCGTTGGCAGCCATGCGTGAATATTCCGGCATGAAACTCGATGGTCGCGAATTACAGTTGGAAATCATCGCCACCTCGAACGTCGGTTTGGCACCGTTACCTATCCAAGCGAGATTATCTGGTCGCGTTGGCCCGAAAGCGCCGCAACGCATGCCAGTTGGGCGTGGCACTGGCGGTCGCGTTGGCCCGACAATGGGAAACACGGGTGGTCGCGCCAGAGGTATGGGTGGTAGAAATACCGGCGGTGGTCGAGGTACTCGCGGAACCGGTGGTCGCGGTAGAGGTGGCCCACAAAGAATGGACGTTCAACAGCCGAAGAAACAGACTGCGGCGAAGAAGAAGGCAAAGAAGCCGAGAAAGCCAAAGGCTAAGGCTGCTCCGAAGCAACCGCTCACCGCGGAGGCTTTGGATGCTGGTCTTGATGCCTACAAAGCTCAAGCAATGGAATCTTGATCATTGTTATTGACAGTTTATTTCATTCTCGAGTACACTTGATTAAAAGTTGTTTATTATATATTCTGTTATTAATAACGTTTACACTCTTTTGATGCACACATTGTAGTAAAATGTGCAAGTCTCTCTCTTGTTTGTGCGTTCGTCCCGAACTTTCTAATTTGTTTTTTGACACTCACTGCTGTGAACGCAGGAGCTCTTTCTCTTGTTCTTCTTCTTAATCGTCGTCGTCGTCGTCGTCGTCGTCCTCTTTTCGATTTCTCTTTCTTCCTCCTCCTGCTTCCAAAAAAGGTTCAATAAGTTCGCCGATTTTATCAAGTGATTGACCAAAGTTGAACATGTTGTTCACGAGAAGAGTTTCCAAGCGGTGTAATCGACTGTCGATATTCTCCAAACGTTCTTGTACTCTCGCTATCACCTCCGACAACTCCTCGCTGTAAGTTTTATACTCTGCTTTCGTCGGTAGCTTCTGTTTTCCTCTGAAGCCGACTTTCCGAACCTCCCATTTTTTTGATCCTCTCTCTTTGTCCAAGAGCGGGTCCGTAGGCCATATCGGAAGGACTATGGGACCAGATTTTTTCTTCCTCGGAGCAGCAGCAGCAGCACCACCACCACCACCACCAGCAGCAGCAGCAGCCGCAGTGGGCACACCATCCCCTTCAACGTCTTCCTTCTCGATTACTTCCCTTTCTTTATCCTCGTTTATTCCCTTCAAAGTGACCAAATACTGCAACGTCGGATCGTTTAGCCACTCTCTCAAACCAAAAAACGACTGCTCATCCACGGTTCTCCGCACGAATAATCTGGCGTTTTCCTCTTCCTGTTCCGCGTCGACGATCAGCGTTTTCTGCATGCTCTTCTCGGGAACGACGCGCCTCTCTTTCTCTCCGAGCAAGTCGTTCGCGAGGGCAAACATGCAAATCTCTCTCGAACTCATCAAGCGCTTCTCTTTTCGCAAGACGAACACCGCGGCGGTTTTAAAAATACTGCACTCGTTCCCCGCGCTCATTGTCGTCTTCCGTTGTTCTTTCTTTCTCTCTCTCTCTCTCTGTGTGTGTGTGTGTGTAAGTGTGTGTGTGCGTGTGTGTGTGAGTGTGTCGTCGTGTGCTCGTATTTTTGAAAAGTGCACATGATGCGCCAACCCTAAAAAAAGATGGACCCGTTAAAATATCAAGGTAGGGGATTTCATTCATAGCTACCGCCTTTCTCTTCTCTCTCTCTCTTCCGCGCGCCCACACGCACGCCCACACGCACGCAATCAAACACGCTCATGGGTCTGGACATCAAAATTCCATTCACTTCGCACACGATTGACTCGCTCATCGACGCCCTGCTCGTCCAAAACAACGAAAAGTTGGGGAACGTTTTGAAACCCATCTTGCACTTTGTCGTTGGTTTACACTTTGTCGCGTTGCTCGCGTGGATTGTTTTGCTTGTGAGACAAAAACCACCCAGGGTGAGAGATAAGGTTGATTTGAGCAAAGAGAGTTAGTTTGGTTTTTGTAGTGCGAGTTTATTTACGCTAGATGTAGTTTATGTGATAGTGTTTGTGAATTCCAAGGATGTTAGGTGTTCGCATACCCCTCTCTCTCTCGCGCGCGCACTTCGCGCACGCAAGCTGTATGCCGTGTTTCTTGCGGCTTCTTCTTCTTCTTCTTCTCCCTCTTTCTTTTCTCTCATCTGCGTCTCCAGCCTAAAAATCGCGCTTTACTCTTTGGCTTTCTTTCTTGAGAAGGCGGAGGAGGTAGCATGTCCAAGTCTTTCAATCCAGCTAAATACGCAAGCTTCTCGGAGGACATTTCGTACGCCTTTGAATTGCCGAAAAAGCCACCGGAGAAAGCTTCGATGATGACTTTTTCTTGACCTAATTCCTGTCGTGCGGCTTGGTCGCCTAAGTTTAAGCATTTCTGCAAGTCTTTAGTGTTGACAAGAGTCACGTTCCGGCTTCGAGCTTGGTCGACTTTACTCGCGCCCGGTTCGGTGCCAACGAGTAAATGCGTCGTTTTGCCGGAAACTGCACTGCGGACGACACCACCAAAGGTTTCGATGAGCGCTTTCGCTTTGTCTTTGCCGAGATTTAAGCCCACACCACCGCCAAGTTCTGGAAAAACGCCCGTCATCACAAATGTCTTACCGGCGAGCGCATTGGCAGTTGCCGGAACCGTGACCAAAGGTTTCATTTGATTCAGAGGCACTAATTGTTGTTGATTTTGTCGTGGCACCACCGCTGAGTTGATAGTATCGCCTTCTCCTCCCTCGTGCTCGGAATCAGAGATGACCGAGATTTGGTTCTGTTTCTTCTTGTTGATGTTATTCTTCTTTTTGTCGTTCACCGCCGTGGGCGCCTGGGAAGGCAATATGGGTTTCTCGCTCCTACCTTTCCTCGCTTCTAAGTGAGCGTTAAATAGGTCCCAGTTGGCTTGGTTCTCTTCTTCTTGCTTTATCCTCTCTTCTTCCGGCTGTTTCTTCTTCAACGCGGCTTCTTTTCTAGCCGCTGCCGCTGAGCTTGCGAGTTGTTTCTTCGTCTCTTTCGCGCCCGGCACGATTGCTTTGGCACTAAAGTGCGCTCTTCTACTATCCCTGGGAACGCCTTTGGGATGTTCTTCCATTTCTTCGTCTTCTTGTTTTTGCAACGCTAATCTTCTTTTCGCCTCTATAGCGCCAGGGACAACTGCGACTTCACTTTTGTGCGTCATCCCCCAAGCCCCCGTCCTCTTCTTCTCTGCGCCACCTTCAAAAGGTAAAAGTGCCAAATCGAAATCATCACCAGTCTTCGTGCCTCTCGGAACTGCCCAGTTCTTTCTATTCGCGCAGTGCAAGACAAACGCGCGTTGGTCTTCGCTGTTGAGCTGAATAAAACCTTCCAACAAATCTTCGTTCATCTTCGAAATCGCGTCTTTGTAAGCTGCAAACTGCGCCTCGGTCAAAGTAAACTCGCCTTCTTCCTCCACGAGAGCTACGCGTCGATCCATCGATGGCTGCGTCCCTTTTCCTTTCGCTCTGGTCGCTCTCGTTGTTGTTGTTGTTGTCGTTGTTGTTGTTGCTGTTGCTTTGCTACTACTGCGTCCTCTTCTTCTCGTAGTCGCTTTCGTCTCCTTCTTTTCTTTGTCTTCTTCTTCGTCTTTTATTTTCGCATTCTTTGCTGTCTTCTTTTTCTTCTGCAACGGTCCTAGGTGCGCATCCGGAAGTCCGAGCCAAACGCGTTTGGGGATGCGCCAACATCGCAAATGCGACCAATTCCCGAACGACCCACTCGTGGGGTTACGATGACCACATCGAATCTCGTCTTTCTCAATCTTTTCGTTCGCGTGTTCGCACGCGATACCTCCCGTGTTTGCCACGCAGCTCGACCGCGCCGACCGCGCCAACTCCACTCGATACTCCGGGTCGTCGTACTCCGCCGCTTCCTCGTAAAATCTGTAGGACCGATACGTTTTCTGGTGCGTGGTCGTTTCTTCTTCCTCCTCCTCTCCACTCTTCTTCCTCTTCTTCGCCGCGGCCGGTTTCCTCGGTTTCGCTTGCCTCGTTTGCGTGTACTCTCTCGCAGTCTTCTTCGTCTTTGTCCTCTTCGCGCTGACTTTCTTCTGTGCCTCCTCCCAATACGAAGCGATTAAATTCCTCTCGTACATCACCCGTAAGCTTTGCCACACTACATCTAATTCCAAAAAATCTCGCTCCGTCCCGCCTTTATCTGGATGTTTACGCAACGCTTCTCGATAGTACCGCTTTTTGACGATTTTAAACTCTTCGTGCAAGCCACCTTTGGCTTTCGCTTGCTCCAAGTCTCGCAAATCGACGTTTAAAAAGATGAGCTTTTCTTTCGTCGTGCGCTGGGGAAACTCGTTATCGTCGTCGCTCTCGTCGTCGTTTTCTTCGTCCTCGACATCTTCTTCGGAATGGTACTCGCGACCGTCCGGATCTTTGCCCCATCGTCCGCGAGGTTTCTTTTGGTTTCTCCTCCGAGAGCTTCTCCGCGGAGGCATCCTTTAGATTCGTTTCTCTCTCTTATTTGCACGAAAACAAACAAAACGAAGGAACAAACGAATGGACGAACAAACGAACGATCAAAGAAGAAAAAGAACGCGCGCTTTTCCTCGCGAGAGCTGTATCCACTCCAAAACCGAGAGGTGGGTGGTGCGCGCGACACTTTTGTAAAGAATGCTGGGGGGGGGGGCGTTTTTTTTTCTTTCGGGGCAGTGTACGGCAGAAAGAAACTAGTCAAAGGTGCTCACATATTATCAAGCTTTCGTCATCGCGTCAGGCCCGCTTCTCTCAAAAAGTCACCCACGACCGTCGCCAGCGTCCCTGGATCTTCTTCGTGCGGACAGTGACCGGTGTTTTCCATGACGACGAATTTTACCACAGGCGGCGGATTTGGCGTTGGCGGCGAAGCGGAGGCTGTTTTCTCCTCCTCCTCGTCCTCGAAGGCTGGAGCCGTTGTCAATCGGTTGTAAATGTTTACCGAGTTGGAAATCGGGACGACTTTATCTTCGTTGCCGTGAACTATTAAGATTGGGATATTTTTTTCCCACGCGCTCTTTTTCAGAGCGTCCATTGGGTTCATGGACACGTCGTATTCGTTCGGTTTATCTGCGTAAATGCGCATGTGTCTTCGAAAGATGGCTTTGAGGTCGGCGCCTAAATCATTGAGACTGGCAGAGACGAAATTAATCATTCCGAGGTCCCAGTTTTGCACCACGCGCGGGCGACGGTAACCATCGATCCAGGACTCATCTACGAGAGATGTTTTTGATTTCGCAACGACGTTAGATAAACCGTTTTGCCAAAATTGTTTTGAACGAACGATCGTTCGCAAGAGCACGTATAGAAGAGGTTTTGCCAAAAGGTTGAAAAGCGAAGATTTGATCCATCCCCACACGGCTTTCAAGGAAGATAAGACCACGCGATTAAACAACTCCTCGTCGTAGAACTCGTCGTCTGGAGTGATAATTTTCTTTTTCGGTATCGGTTTTTTCTTCGTCACTTCTTGTTCTTGTTCTTGTTCTTCCACTCTGTCATTTGCTTCCACGTTCTTCTTTTTTTCCTTTTCTTTCTTGACTAAAAATGCCGGCGCAATCAAAACGAGCGCCGCCGGCTTCGTGGCATCATCTTCATCACCTTTTAAAGTCGTCGTCAACGTAGCCGCAATCGTTCCCAACGAGTGACCGACGTACACAACCTTCTTCTTCGTTTCTTTACCCACGTATTCCTTCGCCATCGCCTTTAAACACTTCGCATTGAACACTTTTGTATACTTCATCAAATCCGTTCGCGGTCGTTCCGTGAGTCCAAATCCAACGCTATCGTGACATACCACGCCGATGCTATTATTCGCCTCATTCATCTCCAAAAGCTTATCTACGAACCCCATTTCGTAAGAATACGTGTTCGCTCCGAAACCATGCGCGCAGCTAAACAACACCCCCGATTCATTGACGCTCGACGACGACGAAGTAAAATATTTATGGTGTACGCTCACCCCGTCCACGTCTGCGAACCTCGAGTTTACATCTTTCGCCTCGATCGCGGATACCAATCGATCTCGCTCCTTTTTCTCCTTCTCCAGAAGCACTGCTAACGCTAAAATAGCCGCAAACGAGACGAGAACGAGCAGCGGTGAAAGCGACATCGACGACAGTATCGTTGATTTTAGGAGCAAAAACCATCGATTTTTGACTTCTGAAGCATACGCCGCCGTCGCCGTCGTCGTCGCCGTCGTCGTGAGAAGCGCAAAAACTCGGACGAGAATGCCGCTGGCGACGATCGCTTTCACCGCGCACGCTATCGTCACTCTCGCGTCTAACTTTATCGGTTCGTCCAATCTTCGCAACAGATCGGCGGCGGTATCTTTACTACCATCGACATGGTCATCACCAGCAGAGGAAACAGTTGCGCGAATCCAAAAATTCGCTCGACGGTGACGGTGTTGTTGTTGTTGTTGTTGTTGTTGCGTGCTCCTCCTTTCCGTCTCTCTTTCGTCGCTTCTTCTCGTCGCGGAAACAGAACAAATCTGACGACGACGACGACGACGACGACGACGACTTTGATCGGCTCGTTCTGAGCTAGAAAGAGAGAGAGGAAGAGAAAGAGGAAGAGGTGCGAGAAGAGTCGTCATTTTTTTGACGCGCGCTCCGGGAAAAAAAGAAATGCGTGTTTTTTCCTTCGCTCCGTCCTCCTCCTCCTCCTCCTCCTCCTCCTCCTCCTCGTGGTTGTCCGCGAGTCGATGTCGTCGAAAGAGTAGTCTTTCGCGGATTTTTTTCGCGTGTAGCGGCGACGACGATGACGACTTTGGGAGAAGACGAGGACGACGGAAGAGTTTTTCCCCGTGCTTTGCCTCTTCTTCTTTCTCGGAAAACGCGAAAATGGATGACGAGAATAACGTCAACTTTTCATCGTCGTCGTCGAAACAGGAGGCACCACTTCTCGTGCTGACGTTCGACTTGGACGATACCATATGGCCGACGACGCCGGTCGTGACCGCGGCGAACGAGAGTTACATCGAATGGCTTCAATCTCGAGTCGAGAGTTTCCCAGAGACGAAAGTTATGAATCAGCTGATGAAAGGGATACGAGAGGAAAGGGAGGAGATGTTCCGCGAGCGAGGAGAAGAGCACGTGGTAAGTTTCTCTTTTCTTCTTCTTCTTCTTATTATTCTTCTTTGCGCTTGCCTCGCGTGCGTGTGCGTGTTAACCTCGTCCATCTCTCTCTCTCTCTCTATATATATATATATAAATTACACGTGTGATTGTTGCAGGCTTTATCTTACGCTTCGATCCGAATAGCGGCGGCGGTGAAAGCGATGACGACTTTGTGCGGTGTGTGCGAGCACGATGCGATAGGTATGGCCGCGAGAGGGTATCATTTAAGTTGGATTCCGACTCGAAATAGAACGGGTGGCGAGCTGTTGTTTCCCGGGGTTCGAGAGTGTTTAGAGACGGTACGACAGAGGTACCCGAGGTGCGTCATCGGGAGCATTACGAACGGTTTAGGAAGTGCGAGCGAAAGCGGATTGAGAGAGTTTTTCGATTTTGAAATCAGCGCGGACGAGTTGATCGATAAGGAAGGCGTAAATGGAGATGTGGCGAGGAAGCCGAGTCCGTGGCCGTTTCGAAGGGCACAGACGATGGCAACGACGTTTATGCGCGAGAGCGGAAGCGAATCTACCAACATTTCAACGTTGGAAATAGAGGACCATGAGTCAGAAGAAAGAGCTTATTGGGTGCACGTCGGCGACGACGTCTTGAACGATTGTAAAGCGGCTAAGGAGCATTTGAATTGTCGCACAGTTTTAGTTCGTGATGTGAACGTGGTAAAGTACGTTTCCGGTGGCGGCGCACCGTGGGCTGAACGGCCGGAAGCCGTCGAAGAAGCCGAGAAGAATAAAGCGATGTACGTGGACGAAGAAATCGTGAGCGTCGGAGATTTACCAGACGTTTTACAGAAATGGTTCGATTAAGCGCACGCATACTAAGGAAGGGAGTAACGTAGCAATGTAGTAGTAGTAGTAGTAGTAGTAGTAGTAGTAGTGGTAATTAGCTGTATATTTGTGTAGCATAAAGTAGTATTTATTACAAACAAAACAACCGGATCTTTCTTTTCTTTTCATTTTGGTTTTCCAGATGGAAACACGACTCGATACGGCGTATCAGTTCGCGCATCCCAGTGCAGACGTTTGTCTGCACTTTTCCTTCTCCTCCTCTCATTCTTACCGCAGTAAAAATCGAGAGCGAGGAAAAACAAAGCTCGACTTTGTGTATTTTGGATTCGAACTCCTCGTCGTCAAAGAGGACACGAAAGAGTCGCACACACACCCAAAGCGATTAAATATCAACTAATAATAGTAAGAATATATACTGAGGCAACGCACTCAGATAACGGAACAATTTTCTTAAGCTCCGAGGAGCTCAAAATCGTCCACTTTATCGTTGTACGCCATGACTTTGCGTCGAATTTTCGACGTGTCGACCCATGTGACGAAATCTTCCATGTTCCTCGTGACGTGGAAACTCGGGTCTCTCACCACGTTTGGGCCAACTCTGACGTGTCCTTGTTCGATAAACGTCACCGCTTCGCGCAATGTTTCGCTCATTTTTAAGCGCACCATGACAACCGATAACCGTCTTCTCAAAAACGACGACGTTGAGAGCTTATCGCACAGCGTCAAAGACTTTGTGCTAGGAATAGCTCCCATACTATAAAGCTTGTCTAAAAGCTTCTCTGTCATTTCAACTCTATCAGGATCTCTCGGATCGATTTGCCGCAACAAGTTGGTTAATTTTGTAACCATACCGCAAACCTTGTTCAATTCCTTGTACTCCTCGCGATCCTGCACGTGGTATCTGCGAATAACTTCCAACTCGCGATGGTTGTTTTCGCTCTTCCACTGCAAAAAGTTGGTTTTCTTCAAGAGCTTGCGCTCGTGATGTTTCAACTTTCTCATGTTCGTTGTTTTCTACACTATACTCTTCTTACTTCTAATTGCTGATATTCCTTCGCTCTGATGCTTGTTGTCGTGCACCAAAATCAAATGTCTCCGCTCTCTTCTTCCCCTGCTCTCTCTCTTTCCGTCGACAATACAACGTGCGGCGTCGAGAGAGAAGGCACAAAAATCTACTACGTCGTTATATAACCTTCTAAAACTCTATCTATTAAGAAACCTTTCTTTTGTTTTCAAGAGACTCTCTGAATAAGAAGATTACTTAGATCTCATGCGCATCTTTCTGCGCTTGCGTTTCAATCTGCGGGTGCGTTTTTTCTTCCACTTGGCTGTTGTTGTTTATTCATGAAAGGAGAGAGAAATTGTTGCGGTCAGTTTTTCCGTCGTCGTCGTCTCCTTCCCAAAGGGTGCGGTGCCGAGAAAGAAGAATAGGTCTAAAAAAAACTGCGAAAATAAAATATTCGCGCGCGCGCCTAATACATCGCGCGGAAAAAAACCTCGCGACGCGAGCACCAAACCGCGTTCACGCGCGTCCACTCCGCGCGAAACGCGAGTCGTTTCTCGCCAAACATTTTCGCGTTCGCGCCCGGGGGGGAGGGGACGAGCGCGCGTTTATATTTCTTCTCTCCATTTTCTCCCCGCAAAAAAAGAGAGAGAGAAAGGAAAAAAACAAGGCGCGCATTCTTAAAATAAAATAAAAAAAACGAACGCCGCCCTTCAGATGATGACGCGAACGCGCGAAAGCGCGAACGTTCGCCTCGATATAGGGTTCGTCGCGTAGTTCTCCGCGCGAAGAAAAGCTCGGGATGCGCGCGTGTTCTTCGTACCTCTCATTTTTTCTTGCTTTCGCGCGCGGCGGTTTCTTTTTTTTTTTCTGGGGCTACGAGTCGTTGTTTTTTCTTTCTCCCTCTCGCGAGTCGTTCGATTACATTTTTCATAGCTTTCGACAGCCAATTTTGCCTTTTTTGCCTTTTTTTCGCGACGTGATGTGCATCGATGATACTCGAGAAGAAAAAAGTTCCTCGTTTCGTTAAATGCGCGCGCGCGCGGGTACCAAGTAGAAACAGAACGCACAACACACACAAAAAAAAATGGTGGGAGGCGGATTTCCGTTGCGAAACGTCCTCTCGGACAACGTCGACGAGTTCACGTGCAAGATATGCTCTGATTTTTGCGAGTCGCCGGTGGTGACGTTGTGCGATAATAAACACATCTTTTGCAAAAGCTGTTTGGACGAATGGTTTCAAAGTTCGATGACGTTGGCGTGTCCGACGTGTCAACAACGAGTGGCGTACGGGACAGACGCGAGGTACGAGAACTTGAAAGAACACTCGCCGGTTTTATCTAGAGTGTACGAGAAAGTGCGCGTGAGGTGTCCGATGGAAGCGTGCGATTGGATCGGATCGTGTTCGGAAATTACGAGTCACTTAACGTCGACAGACGCGCACAAGAAGAAGTCAGCGAAAGGGAATCGGAGAAAAAGTAGTGGTGGTAACAATAAGGAAGATAAAGATGATGCGAAAGAAAAGAACGATGCCGACACCGCGGATGGTTTACAAAAGCAAGCGAATAATAAATTTGCGGCGAAGCAATATCGCGAGGCTGTGCAATTGTGCTCGAAATGTTTATCCGTTGATAAAGACTCGATGGAAGCCTTACTCTTGAGAGCAGACTGTTGGTCCGAGTTGGGAGCGTTCAAGGAGGCGATTAAAGATTACAAGGAATGTCAAGCAATTGCGGAAGATAAAAACAACAACGAGCGCGTGGTTTTGTGCGCCAAGGCGTTGATGGGTACATACAGGAAAACGGGTGACTACGAGGCGTCCATTCGATCCGGCGAGAACGTCTTGAAGAGAGGATTGAATGACATCGACGACGAATCGCTCGAGGAAGAAGTGGCGCGCATGCGGTATGCGTTACAGACATTTCAAAGCGCCGAAGAAGACGAACGAGAGAAACGATACGCGCAAGCGGTTGAGAAATATACGCACTTATTGGAGTTAGATTGCGGGGAAAGATGTGAAATTGCGCGGGCGAGATGTTTGCTCTCGCTGGGAGAAAACTTGACGCAAATATTAAAATTTACGTTAGATCTGATTCGCAGAGACGATTCGAGGGTGGATGCACACGCGCTGAGAGGTCGAGCGTTGTGTTTGACCGCGGATGGCGATTTCGAAAACGGTATTAAGTTTTTCAAACACGTGTTGATGCAAAATCCAGACGATACCAAAACCATGCGTCTGTTCAAAGACGCGAAGAAGATAAAAGTAGCGTTAGAAAGCGCGCGAGCATCGCATCAAAACAGAAAGTTTGCAGACGCCGTCGAGTCTTTCACCGAAGCCCTCGAATCCACGGAGTTTATACCGGAAAAGAGTCCCGTGTGCGCTCGAATACTGGTGGAAAGAGCTAATTCGTACTTGCGATTAAATGAAGCCGAGAAGTGCGCGTCTGATGCGCGGAAAGCGTTATCCGCCGTGGACGACTATAAGCCCGCGTATTTCACGCTATCAAACGCCTACTTAAAGCTCAAAGAGCCGCAAAAAGCAAAAGATGTGCTAGAAACTTTGCAGAAAATTCTTCCAGACGATACAGAAACCAAAGCGAGAATAGAAAAGTGCAATTTTGAAGTGCGAAAGTTGAATAGATGCGATTATTACGCTCTGTTAGGTGTGTCGTCTTTAGCGTCTCCGATTGAAGTTAAACAGGCGTATAAGAAAAAAGCTATGGAATTTCACCCGGATCGTATTCCAATCGACGCCACAGAGGATGAAAAGAGTAAAGCGGAAACAAACTTCAAGTTATTAGGCGAAGCGTTGGAGATATTAGAAGACGAAATGAGCAAGAGATTATACGATGAAGGGTACGATAAAGAAGCGATTCAGGAGCGAATGGAGGCGGCGAAGAGATCCGCGTTCAACCGACAACATTCTCACGGTGGATGCGGGTCGCACCATCATTAAACCCCAGTTGTAGCTGTACTAGTAGTAGAAATTCTAATATATTACCTAGTGTACTGTATAACAATCGAATTGCCATCTATCGGATATTGTTAGATAAGACAAATAATTTGAACAACATGGAAAGAAACGAAGCAAGGACGATGCAAAGAAACAAAAACGCCATCTTCTTCCTCTCTGACATTTCCTCATCTCCATATGCTGCGAAAAAGTTCCCATCGTCGTCGTCCTTCTCTCTCTCACCCATTCTCGGCGTCGTTTTGGAGCGTCGTCGCGCACCTTTAAAAGAGGGACTCACTGTCGCTCGAGATTCTTCCTCTTCCTCTCTTTGCGAGTTCGCCAATGCACTCGATTTGCGTTCAACCACCGCCTTTGCTTGCTTTTTATCATCCTCGAAATACTTTTCTGAATATTTCGCGAAATATTTTGGGTATCGCTTCCTTGTTCTCTCGATGCACTGTTTGTGATGTACCCATCTCTCCTCACTCGTTAAAATCTCCTCCACGGAGAGCGCTTTTCCGGGATACCCTTCGCCTCCTAGACATTCAGGAATATCCTCTTTTTCCAATCCCCACGCCTGTTTCATGGCTTTTTGTAAGCTCGATCCGGTCATGACAAATTTCAACCGTGCGGATTCGCTCATGAACAACTTCCCAAACGTGAACAACGCCATCACGGACATGGGGGCATTCGCTATGACAAATTTGGAAAACGGTTCGGGGTGGAACATCGCCACTCGAAATGTATCCGCCAGTCGAGCAACATTTTTCTTGGTACAACTCATCAGAGATAACTTCTTAACATCCGCGATGAAAATAGGCGGCGTTTGTAACCTTTTATCTCGCGGTCTTGTCCTGTTCGGTTGCGCTACCGTCCACTCGTAAAAATGGTTCAACGCAAGCCAACAATCAGGAGCGCTGACGGAGAGTAAATCTTTAAACGCCTCGGTATCTGGAAAAGATAACACCAACGCCGCCGGGTGCGAGTCAGAAGCTTCCACAAAAGTGAAAGCACGCATTTTGTGCGCGACATCTCTGGACAAGCGAATCCGTTCAATTTTAGAGTCCAACTTCGGATGCATAAAATTTGTGGTGATCGGAAACCGTTTCAGAAACCTCGTGTTCACGTACGCTTTCAAATACGCCAGCGCACCTAAGTGCTGCGAATCGGAGATGTGCTTCATCCCAAACTCAAGACTCCTGTCTTTAAATTTTGAAAATACGGCGCCCTGGCACCCTTCTAAACATCGATAGAGAAACATCTCGCACCGATCGACGTAATCTTTTTCATCCATCTGTTCGTTGCCGGAATCGATATTCACGCCTTCAAAGAAGTTGACGCAAAAGTAAAACAACGGATGGTTCATGTACTCGCACCCGAGAGCTCGAATGAGTTGCATCATTCGTTCTTCCTTCTTTTGCATTTTTCTCGTGTCCGGTAGCTGTAACGCCGAGCTCTCCGACTCATCTCCCGCCGCCGCCGGCGCGTTGCTGTCCATCGATCTCCTTCTCGACAAACCGCTACCACCACCTTCATCCTTTCCACCACTGACTCGCATGTGTTTCAGCACAAACGCGTAAATGGCAAACGCTCTCGCCGACGTCCACTCGTGATCGTCCCACGGCTCTATTTGCATTTTCACCCTCTTGATATTATTGCCAACGCCGCTGCTTTCGCCGGTCTCGCCGACGACTTTGCCTTCGAACCAGACGGACTCGTTATCCTCTGTCCGTTCGTTAAACGCCAAAAACTTCCCCTCGTAATCTCTGCAATACGCCTTGAACGCGTTCAAATACTCCTCGTTTACTTCCGTCTCCTTCGGCCACCGAAGAACGATGTCGTTTTTCGTCGTAAAAATGGTCTCGTATTTTTTAAACAACAGTTGGTTCATCGGTCGCAGAAATTGACTCTGAATCGCGCTCTCGATTTCGCGCTTCGTCGTCGTCGTCGTCGTCGTCGTCGTCGTCGTCTCATTCGTCGTCGTTAACACCGTCGTCGGCGACGGCGATCTCGACCTTTTCGGTTGCGCTTTCGATAACGGCAACGACGTCTTCGACTCTTCTTCTTTTTCTTCTTCTTCTTCTCCGAGCGCTGCTAACGGGGAATCGGACGACTTTTCAACCGTGCCGTTTTTTCTCGACCTTTGTTTCTTCTTCTTTTCCTTCGTTTTGATCTCCTCTCGTTCTTCTCGTCCTTTTCGCGCCGCCGCCGGTGAAACCTGCGGCGCGGACTTGCAACAGCAGTTGCCCATTTGTTTAAATCACCGCGCGCGAATGCGCTCGCAAAGAAAAAAGAGACGCGAATGCGAATATTCGTTCGTGCAGTCTTATAAAACTTTGTTGTGGCGAGACAAACGACATCACACAAAAGGAGAAAAAAAGTATATACTTCTTCTTTTCGGGAGACGTATATTTTTTCTTTTCAAACAGTCGAGAGCTCGAAAGCGAATAAAGCACGGTCGACGTTTGGAGCAAGTTCTAGAGCTACCGAGAGAAAACCGCGCACTACTACACTATTTTACACTTTTAAATCACACGCTTTACCGCCGAGGGTTCCCACCGCCAGAGTCTTTAATCTTTTGGGCGAGCGAATACGCTACTCTTCTTTTCACACCCAACTCTTTGCTCACTTTACGAGCGGCTTCGGAGACCGAGAGCGGGTTCTCCGCGCGTTCGAGGAGTAGGTATCGCAAAGTTTTTTCGACGTCTATGCCGTCTGTTTCTTCGTTCGTGCTATCGCGATTGTCGTTTGTATCTTTGGCGTTGTTTTTTGTCGTCTTCGGTCGGTCGCCGCATTCGACGAGCAACGTAATCTCGCCTCTCGCTCGGCCTTCTTTGGAAAATTCCTCCAAACACTCTTCGCACGTGCCTCGAAAAAACTCTTCGTGACGCTTAGTGAGTTCTCGAGCGATGCACACGCGGCGAGGAGGCGTAGAGAACACCGCGGCGACGTCTTCTAAAGTTTTCACCAACTTGTGCGGTGACACGAAGAACACCAATAAACTCGTCTCGGATGCTAAACTCTCTAAAACTCTCATTCGTTCGTTCTTCTTCGCGGGAAGAAACCCACAAAATTTGTATCCATCGTCGCATTTGAATCCACTCCCGATGACAGCGGTCGTCACCGCGCTCGCTCCTGGAATGGGTACGACGACGTTCTTTCTCGCCGTGCCGGAGCCGGCACCGACTCCGCCGCTTGCCTGTGAGGTCGCCTCTAAAACTAAATCCACTAAATCTTGACCTGGATCGGAAACTACCGGCGCGCCAGCGTCGGACACCAACGCAATCACTTCCTCCTCTTCGTTCCTAACGATTCGATCCCTCAGAGCTTCTCTTTGCTCGTAAAAATTGTGCGAGTGATATGCGAGCAACTGCCTTGGTTTTCTTCCTCCTTTCGACGGTATGCCTAACAGCGTCAGCAACTGACGCGTCTTTCTCGTGTCTTCGCACAAAATCAACGTCGCTTCGGTCAAGATTTTCAACGCGCGAACGGTTATGTCGTCGAGGTTTCCTATCGGCGTAGACACGATGTACAAGCCAGGCTCGACCATTCTTTTTTTGTCGTCCTTTTCGTTGATACCAAAGCGAAGTGAAGCGGCGGCTCCGAAGTTTGTCTCGCTCGGCGTATCTTCTTCTTCTTCTTCTTCTTCTTCTTCTTCTTCTTCTTCTTCTTCTCGATTGGAAACGTCGCGAGCACCATCTTCGCGTTTCGAACGCGCTCTGATGCCTTCTCTGCTCAATCTCTTTTCGCTCGCGATAGTCTTCTCGCCGCGGTGGTGCGCCAGGGGATCCGCGTCGCCCACAACGGTTTCTGTTTTCCACCATCCCCGGGAAGGAGAACACTGGAAACAGCGCGGTCTTCTTCGCGAAATCGACGACGCGCGAACGACCGCCCACCGAGAAGTCGACGTCGACGTCGCGGACGACGACGACGACGACGGCATTTTGTTTTTTGTTTTCGCTTCTCGCTTCGTTCGCGCGCTCCTCGTTTCGTTTCTTTCTGTGGCGCAATTTTACGTACGCGCGATGGGTTTCTTTCACTCTTTCTCCAAAAATAGAAAAAAAGAAAAAAAAGTTTGAATATCTGAACCACGATTGAGAACCATCCGCGCGTGAAACGACGCTCGTTTTGCGACCATCTCGTCGCGTCGCTCGGCGCGCGGAGCGCGAAACCTTTCGCAGTTACCGCGAGAAGAGAGGAAAAAGAAGAAGAAGAAGTGGAAGAGATTCCGATGTTTTTTCCGACGACGCCGCGACCGTTTCGGTGGTCGCATGCGCGCATGTGCGAGGAAAGAGTGCGACGAAAAGTGCTCGCTTCTTCGTGCGCTTCGCGCGAAGACGATACCCAGACGAAAGTTGGAAGAGAGGTGAAAGAGAAGATGAAGACGGTGAAGAGAGGCGATGGATGCGATGTCAGATCGATCGAAGAGATTAAAGCGGAAATCGCGCTCGTGGAGAGACAGTTGAGAGAGAAGAGAAGAGAGGAGGAAGAAGAAGAAGAAGAAGAAGAAGAAGAAGAAGAAGAAGAAGAAGAAGAGGAAGAGGAAGAGAGGGAGAAGAAGTCGCGGACCGTGAAGATGCAAAAGAGCGGCGAGAAGGAGAAACATGCGCACGACTGGAATCATCGATGCGGCATAACCAGTCGTGGTGTCAACGCTGTGAATAATCTCGTTTGGACCGATCGGAAAGGCCCAGAGCCCGCGTCGAGGGCCATGGCGAGACACCTGCTAGAAACGCTGGAAGAGAGATGGAGCGACCATGAAGAAGACGCGTATTCATTGTCAGCATCTGATTCTGAATTTGGAGAAGAAAAAAAAGATGATGTTAATCCTTATTCGAGGAGTCTCGTCACGTTTACTACGCGAAAGAGTATTTCAAATAAAGTAGCTGAGAATAAGAAACGCCGGCATCAGAAATTGAAAGTGCTGGAAATGATCGCACGAGAAACGTCCCGGCAGATTCACGCGCAGTGCAGAGATCGTGGCGAGCTCGTAGATGCAATATTAGATCGATATCGAGACATAATTGATGCAAAAGAGCGCAAATTGGATGAGATGCGCTTAAAAAATCGAAGATTGGTTGCCATGCGAGATTTTGCAAATACGCAATCCGAACGTGACGGGGAGGAAAAAATCGCATTGGCCAAGAGTTTAGCCGCAACGAGGAGAGAACAGAAACGCATGCAAATCTTAAACGCGAAAATATCAAGCGAATTTGTGCAAGCTAAATTAAGATGGCAGGAAATTTCGTCGGAGCGGAAGAACAGGCGCAATTTAGAAAGAGATGCTTTGCTGAAAGCACAAAAGGAGGTGAAACAGTTAAAAGAGACAATGTTTCGGGAGATTCGAGCGCAAACGATGGCTTTAGAGAAGAAATTAGCGCACGCATTGGACAGTCGCGATGACTCGAGGGAGTCGCTGAGGTACGCGGAAGAACGTTTGCGCGTTGCTTTGGCAAAAACTCCGAGAGGAAAACCGATTGATATGGGTGCACAAACAAGTCGGCGTTGGATAAAACACATGATAGCACATGACGAAGACGGGTCGTTACATGCGATATGTTGCGAGGACATGACGGATGCGAGCTCACAAACGGATGCAGATTTGATGATGTTGGGATGGAATGGTAGTGACGCCAATGATAACAATGATAGTGTCGAGACAACTGCCGTGAGCACGAAGAAAAGAAGAGGCGATTGGCGCACCAACAGAAACGCTTCTTCTGCATCTCAGAGTGCCGGTAAAATTTCTTTTCTCGGCGGTTTCACGAGGCTCATTCAGAATGCAAAAATGAATGGTCGCGAGAAACCAAAATCATGGACGTTACGCACGGTCGCCCAGATTTATGCCGATAAAATAGCCGCGGAAAAGGATCAAGAGAAGCAGCAGCAGCAGCAGCAGCAGCAGCAACAACAACAACAACAACAACAGACGTCGTCTCACATCGGAGGTGGTAGCGAATCTCACAATGATCTCGCGAGTTTCGCGTACGAGTGGCACGTGCATCGGTACGGATTGCGGCAATTGGCGGAAACAAACTGCTTGGATTTAATCGCTTCGTGTAAAGTTCACTCGACGTCGTCGTTGAAGATCAGACAATTTGCGGCGTTTTGCGGACTCCTCGAATCTTCTACTTCTACTTGTTCCCCAAATGGAACTGTTTTGAACGCGGAGGAAAGTAATACGACCCACTTTGGTGGCGACCGGGATACATACGACTTCTATTTGAAAGTGCTCGATGCTTTGGCTCCGAATGGTCACATCTCTTCGTTATTCCCAGAAAATGAATCCGCAAACGGCAAAGCGATAAAATTTAGCGAAGTTCAAAGTAACACTGCGTCGATCAAAATGATGAACTTTGACGATAGCGGTAAAGTAACGTTTTCGCACGCGTGCGAAGCGGTGAAAACGTTGTTTCCAGACGTTTTGGTCAACGAAAAAATGAGCGTTCAATTTAGTAATAGTAATAACAATAACACTCTTCGATTGACCGAGAAGGAAAAGATGGATGCGTTGGCCAGAGCATTTCTCTTACATCGCGGCGTAGGAGCCTCCTCCTCCACCTCCTCCTCCTCATCTACCAGTGGCATCAAAACAAAAATAGTGGAAGCGGACGATGTCGTCTCTATTCTGATGATTGAACACGAGAAGCGAACGAAACGGAATGCGAGAGCTTTGATTGTATTGTTCCGAGCTATGGATTGTGAAGATCAGCTCGGAGAAAGAACATTAACGAGCAGTAGTATTTTATCGACTGGTCTATCTCGAGAAGATTTTTACGCCGCGTTTCGAATTGCGAGCGATGGCGCGTTGACAGAATCAAGCATACACGTGGCGTGGAAAGAATGCGTCAACATGTGCATCCATTCATCTGCGATTCGCTCCTTTGGTTCGCCAAGTGAGATCGGAAAGAAGAAAAAGATGACGAAGAAAAAAAACGCGAGAGGAACTTCTTCGTCCACGAGGAGCAAACAAAATAAGACAGCGCGCGTCGGCGAAAATGTCTCGATTTCCGAAACAACGACTTTGGATGAAAACATTGTCGATACCGATACTTCAATTCGCATTCCAGATCACGTTTTCGTCAGCGTCGCGAAAAAGCGATGCTTCCTCGGCGGCTTTGAAATGCAATCCGAGAAACGATCTCCGCGAGGAGGCATCCAAGAAATAGATGAGGAACACGCCACCGATGAAAATGCGATGACTGCAACAAAAAGCTCCGCCGAATCCGCGTATTACGAATCCTTTGAAACCGAGTGCCGCTTCTGCAAAGAACTCTTCGATCTTCACGACGATTTGAAATCCAAGTTCGATTCTCCCCACCACTCGTCCGCAACGCTCGACTCCAGCGCGACGCAAATCATCCACGCCTCGCTGCTTCGATGCGAAAAGCTCAGGAACAAATACGTTCGGGAACAACAGCACACTCACGCGCAAAACCAACAACACAGTTTCTCGCGAAAAGAGAAAACCTTCCTGAGAGCGCTCGTCCTCAAAGCGTTGTCCTTGGAGTTGCAGAAAATCCAAGTGAAAAGACGAGGAGGTATTAAACGTGTCGGTGAGTTAGTGAGGGCCACGGTTTCGTTCAAGTTACGGAACGCGTTTCGGGAGTAACAGCGCGGAGCAGTCGCCGAGGTGCTCGTCGATTGATTGTGATGGAAACTTCTTTTTTTTTATATGTACGATTCAAACTCTGGAAGAGAGTCGTATTTTTTGCCTTCCTTGCCTGTTTCCTCCTCCTGCTCCCCGGCTGCGCGTCGTCTCGTTTTCCCACCCCGTCGTCCTTAAAAAAAATTTTCGTCGGTTACTCAGCGAAAAACTAGCACACTCGAGAAAGCAAACGCGGCGACGCAGAATAGTTCCGCGCAGAAAAAATAGACCTCTTCCCGAAGAAGTACAAAACCAGAGCGAAAACCGTTCGCGAGAGACGACGACGGAGACACAGAAGCGAAGCGTAATTTCAACTAACTCACGCTCAGCGAAAGAAGAGAGAAAAAAATTTATATAAAAATAGAGAAAGAGAAAATACAAAATGGCTTCGAAGCGAATCACGAAAGAGCTTGTGGTGCGTGATTCTTCTGTTTTCGAGTGAAGATATCGTCCGAGCGCGTTTTTCGTCCGGTTTTAGGAGCATTTGGTGGTCGCGACGGCGTCTTTGTTCTCGATTTCGCGCGCGCGACGCGACATTTTTTTTTTCTTCTTTTCGCTTTCTTCTTCGATTTTCTCCTTCTTTTTTCTCTGATTTTTCTCTCTCGAAGGAGAGGAAAGAAAGCAGACTGCTTCGCGTATCGATTGCGCGCGTTAAACTCACGCTGACGATCCGCGACTTTCTCTCATCATCTCATCGTCGCAACACGACGCACAGGATTTACAAAAAGATCCGCCAACCTCGTGCTCGGCCGGTCCACGGTCCGAGGACGACATTTTCCACTGGGATGCGACCATCATCGGCCCAGCCGATAGTCCCTACCAAGGCGGTCTCTTTTTCGTCGCGATCCATTTTCCTCCGGATTATCCGTTCAAACCGCCAAAGGTGAATTTCAAGACAAAAGTGTACCATCCGAACGTGAATTCGCACGGAAGCATTTGTTTGGACATTTTGAAAGAGCAGTGGTCCCCAGCGTTGACGATTTCGAAGGTTTTGTTGTCTATTTGTTCGTTGTTATGCGACCCGAACCCGGACGATCCTTTAGTGCCAGAAATTGCGCACATTTACAAGACAGATCGACCAAGGTACGAGGATTTGGCGAGGGAGTGGACGAGGAAGTACGCGACGCTCTGATTAGCAAGCACGAAAAATTGAGAGACAATAGAAGCGCGCAAAAAAAGGAGAGAAAGAGAGAGAGAAAAAGATGGTGAATACACGCACCTCCGCAAGTCTGTTTATTTTTTAAAGAAAGAATTTCGAGAAGAATGGAAACGAAGAAATAGCACAAGTGTGTGTGCGTGTGTTTGAAAGAGAGAGAGAAATAGAGACGAGAGATCCGAGATATAAAAGTGTGTGTAATAACAACATTTGAGATAGAGTTAAACCTTTTATGAATTACTTAATATCTACGCGCGAGCCGTTAATTTTTTTTTTTAGAAATACAAAACACTACGTTGAATGAAACTGGTGCTTTTTCGGCACCGTCAGCTTAGATACCTCTCTCACACCCTCTCCGACGCCACTAAACATCGATTTCTTCTTAAATACTCCGCTGCTCATGTTATCCAATCGCTTCTTCTTGCTCGCTTTCTTTGTCTTGAAATCGTTCCAACTGCTCGCCCTTTTTGCGTGTTCGCTTGCTTCTGCCTTTTGTTTCTGCTTATATTTGAACGTTTGCAATTGTTTCCGTTTCCGATCTCTGGTAACTTTATCGTCGTCGTCTTGTATTTGAAGCCTTTTCGGGATGATTAAATTGCCTTCCTCATCGTACGTCGGTTTGTCGTTGGCGCCGCGGTAGAGCAGATTTTTTGGCGGCTTGTTCCCGTCGGCGTTATCCTCGCCTTCTTTTCTGGATCGTCCGTTCGCATCTTTCTCTGTCGCTGCCGTCGTCGTCGTCCCCTTCGTCGTCGTCGTTGTCGTCGTCTCGTCTCGCACGTCTCCTCTGCTCGTCTCTTCCGGCCGTTTCAAAACCTTCCACCTCTTCTCCTCTTCCTCTCGCTTCCTCCTCTTCTCCTCCTCCTCTTCGATTTGACGCAAATTTTCCATATCCTCCAACTCTTTCTCAATCTCGTCCTCCTTTCGTTTTCGCTCTTCTTCTTCTTCTTCTCCTTTTTCCGCATTCTTCTCTTCCTCTTTTCCCTCCGCGATCATCCGCTCTCGCAAAACCTCTCTCGTCAGCTCGATGACTTCCTCCAACTCTCGTTTCATCTCCTCCTTCTCGTCGTCGCCGTCGTCCAATTGGTCCAGCTCTTTCATCTGTTCCAAGTATTCACTCAACGCCTGTTCGAGCTCTGCGACGGACTGGACCGCTTCTTCTTCTTCTTCTTCTTCTTCTTCTCCTTCGTTGTTCGGATCTGTCATTTTGGGTGTGGCCTCTGTTTCTTCGGTCGGCTCTTCGATGATGGCTTTTGGTCTTCTTTATTTTGGAGATTTTCGAATCCGCATTCTTGTTGCAAAAAAAAAAGAGGAATGCGCGCGCTTCATCATCGCGCTCATCGCAACCTTCCTTTTCCTCCTCCTCGAGGAGGAGGAGGAGTGAGAGCCGCGGCAAAGAGCTTTTTTGTCGTTCGCTCTTCTTCTTCTTCTACGACGACGACGATGACGACGAGCGGTCTTCGTTCGGTCGAACGCCGACGACGACAACACCGGCGGCGGTTCCAACGACGACTCGTTTCCGGAAGAGCTTTAGCGCGAGAAGAGGAAGAAGAAGAAGAAGAAGATGTCGATGAATACGACGACGACGATGACGACGAATCGAACCCGCCGGAAGTGTTGCCGTACATTGGCGGCGAGTTGCTACCGAAAGAGACGGAGAAACACAAGTCGGGGTACGTCGCCATCGTCGGCCGTCCAAACGCAGGGAAATCGACGCTTTTGAATAGGATTTTAGGGACCAAATTGTCCATAGTGACGAAGAAACCGCAAACGACGCGACACCGGATTCTGGGGGTGCTGAGCGACGAGGAGTCGCAGATGGTGCTGTTAGATACCCCAGGGGTGATGAAGTCCGCGTTTAATAAGTTAGACGAGACGATGTTGAAATCTGTGCGGTCCTCGGTGGCGACGGCGGATTGTTTGATAATCGTCGTCGACGGGGACGCGAAAGATACCGCGGAGAAGGATTTTGAGAATTTGTTGGACGAGGACGTGATTGGGAAGCTACCAACGGTCGTGTGCGTGAATAAGTGCGACCGGATTAAAGACGTGCAACGGATTAAGGAGTTGATGAAGTACTTTAGAAAGATTAAAGGCATTTCAGAAGTGATTCCGGTTTCGGCGCTGAACGATACCGGCGTGAAAGAAGTCGTCGAGTGGGCGAAGGATAAGTTACCAGTTGGTCCGTCTTATTTTTCCAAGGAGTATTTATCGGAACACCCCGAGCGTTTTTTCGTGGCAGAAATCATTCGTGAGAAGATATTCGAGCTGTATTCGCAAGAGGTGCCGTACTGTTCGTCGGTGTGGGTGGAGGAATTGAAGGAAAGGAAACCGCCTGCGAAGGATTTGATTCGGGCGACGATTTACGTCGAGAGGCAATCGCAGGTTGGCATCATTGTTGGCGAGGACGGCTCGGCGATGAAAAAGTTGAGCACCGAAGCGAGGAAAGACATCGAGGCGTTTTTAGAGAGAGGAGTGTTTTTAGAGATGAAGGTGAAATCGAAACCGGGTTGGCGATCGAACGATAAGTCGTTGACCGAGTTTGGTTTGGAGGATCCGAATAAGACGAGCAACCCGGATTTTCGAGATATCAAGTGATGATGTGCGTTCATCGCGCGTGTAACCATTATGTAAAGCAAATGTAGATGTGTTATTGATAGAGCCAACGCGGAAATTCAAAGTTCTTCGATTCGAGAAATGTTTTGTATTTTTGAACAACGACGGCTGGATGCGTTTCGCGACGACGGCGTTCGACTTCATTCTCACCGCTCCCGTCTATATTGACGCCGTCTTTCCAAGACGACGATGCGGTTGATGACGTGCACCGAGCAGATTTCTTTCGTTCAATGCTCGACGCGACCCGACTTCTTCTCTCCGGGCCACCACTCTTTGCAGCAGTTCTTCTCTCTCGACGAGAAGACACGGCGGCGTCTCCGACGAGTGCGTTTCTTTCCGAACCCAAACTCGCGGTTGTTGTCGTTAAAAGCCCTCGTCGAAACCGTCTCGGCGGCGTTCTGTACGCCAAAGGCTCGCGAGGACGATCTGGCAAAACTTTTCCTCGGGTGCCTCCTGTTTTTTTCTCCTCCTCTCTTTTTCTTCTTCGGTCGTCGCTCTTCGCTTCTTCGTCGACGATGAACGCCCATCGCGCGAAAGCAAAAAAAGAGCGCGCGGTCGCGATGGTACTCGTTGCATTCATCGTCGTCGTCGCCTCGATGCTCCGAGAGCGAGCGAGGCTTTCTTTGTTTCTAAAAAGGCGCAGCCCCGGCGTGGTGTGAACGAAAGAAAAGTGTGTGGATATATTTTTAGATTTTTTTTCAACCACATGGGGGCGAATCTCTCTCTCTCTCTCTCTCTCTCTCTTCTCGCCACGCGAATAAAGCGTAAATAAGCTGCTTATTACCGGTACACGTACAGTTTTGCTTATTTTATCAGTCACGCCGTGTCGCGTTCGGAGAGACGAGAGATATCCACAGCATCAAAAAAAATTTCTGCTGTGCGACAAAAGTGACTCGTGTGCGCGAAAAAAAACGAGCGTATCATCCCCTCCGCGTTTGCGTTACCACTACATACTCCGCGCTCGCGAGCGAGAGACGATTTTGGAAAAAAGAAGAACATAAGCGCGCTCGATTATTCTCTCTCTCGATAATCTCACATCTTTTTTGCTTTCGAGCGCGCGCGCGCGAAGATGAAGACGATGACGACGATGACATCGTCGCTTTCTTCTTCCTCGTCGTTTTCGGGATTATCCCGAAGAGGAGGAGGAAGAGTGGCGACGAGAAACGACGACGACATTAGCAACGGCTGCTGCCGCTACCGACCACGCTCTCGCCGCGTCGTCGTCGCTGCGAGCGCAGAAGAAAGAGGAGGAAGAATCGTTTCTTTTTCTTCTTTTTCTTCTTCTTCGCGCAGAGGGAGAGGTATCGTTGGATTTGTCGCGCGTTCACACGAAGGCGATAAGGACGCCGGTGATTCCGAAGAAACGTCGTCGTCGACGACGACGACGACGACGACGACGACGTCAAAGATGGACGGAAAAGAAACGAAGAAGAACGATAGAAGAGAATCAATTCCATCGCATCACATAGACGCGATCATTCCAGAAGCGACGGAGCGTCCGCACGAGCGATGGGTGGAAAATAATCCGTACAACCCGATGAGTCCCACAGTTGGCCAGTGCGAGCCGTTGCCCGAGACGTTGCCGACGATGTCTCGAGGCGAGACGAAAGAGACGGCGTACGATTTATTGATCGTCGGATGCGGTCCGGCTGGTTTGTACACCAGCACGCGAGCCTCGGAGAGAGGTTTGAAAGTAGCGCTGATTGATCCGAAACCGTTGGCTGGATGGAGGAACAACTACGGCGTCTGGTGCGACGAGTTCAAAGCCTTGGGATTCGAGGACTGTTATCGAGCGAGTTGGCCGAGAGCGCAGGTTATTTTTGGCGACGCGGACACTCCCGAAGAAAACGATCGGCAAACTGGGAAATATTTAGACCGCGCTTACGCGCAAGTGGATCGAGCGAAACTGAAATCGAAATTGATTCACAGAGCGATTGAAAATAAAGTAGATTTTGGGACGAACAACGTGAAATCAGTCAAGCACGAGGAGGACGACGTTTCCGAAGTAACGTTATCGGATGGGTCCGTGGTGTTTGCGAAGATGGTTTTAGACGCCACCGGGCACGCGAGAAAGCTGGTGGACTTTGAACGAGAGTTCACACCTGGGTACCAAGCCGCGTTCGGTATCGTTTGCGACGTTGAATCGCACCCGTTTCCGTTGGATACGATGTTGTTTATGGATTGGCGAGACGACCACTTGGACGACGCGTATAAAGCGGTAAATGATGTCTTACCTACGTTTTTGTATGCCATGCCGTTTTCCAACACGCAAGTGTTTTTAGAAGAGACCAGTTTAGTCGCCAGACCTGGGTTGGAGTTTGACGATTTGAAAGTAAAGTTGAAACAACGCTTGGAACGGTTAGGCGTGAAAGTGACCGAAGTTCACGAAGAGGAGTATTGTTTGATTCCAATGGGTGGTGTTTTACCGACGTTTCCACAGCGAACGCTTGGTATTGGCGGAACTGCAGGGATGGTTCATCCAAGCACCGGGTTTATGATAGCTAAAACCATGCGTTCGGCGAATGTTTTAGTAGATGCGATTTGCGAGGCGTTGAGAGTAGGTAAATCCGGCATGGATGCCGCAGATTTAGTCGACGAATCCATCCCCGCCAACGATTCCACTCTGTTCTCGGCAAAATTAGCCTCAGAAGGCATCTGGAAGAAAGTATGGACGGAAGAAGATTTACGCGTTCGAACATTCATGTGTTTCGGCATGGAAACGTTGATGGAGTTGGATATCAAAGGCACGCGGCAATTTTTTAAAACGTTCTTCAACTTACCCAAAGACGTTTGGGGCGGTTTTCTCAGTTGGAACATCGGGCCCGCCGGTTTACTCTCTTTAGGTGTCGCGTTGTTCATCTCGTTCAACAATTACATGCGATATACGTTCGTCACGTCCGCGTTGCCGTTCATGGGAAGTTTCTTTGCAAACTTTGCCAGTGCGGAGAACAAATTCGATTCTAGCCGATGGGGGGGTGCGTTTTTAGAAATCAACACGACGCCGAAGAAGATGCCGCCGACGTTGCCTGGCTACGGAGGCATCCCAACGCCGAAAAAATCAAAGACAAACTTTAGTGCAACGCTGCCGACGAAAGACGACGTGAGCATGGATGAAGATGACGAGAACGACGACGACGATGACATCGACGGTGTCTCTGGCGAAGGGGTCTATGAGAAAGCCAACCCGACCGAGAAGCCCATCTTGAAGTCGCCATTAGATTTTGAGAAGCTGTTGAAAGGCGAGTTGTCTTACACGTCTGGCAATAACAACAGTAGTAATCAAGTAAAGTTTGAGAGTTACAAAGACGATCGCGAGTGGATTGCGTTTCAACAACGCAAAGTCTTCCCAGACCAACAACCCATTGTGGACGTCTTGGACGTTCTAAAAAGCGGCGAGAAGGTGGATTGTTTAATCATCGGGGCTGGTCCTGCTGGGTTAGCCATTGCAGCCGAAACTGCAAAGAAAGGTTTATCCGTCGGTGTGGTCGCTCCGGACGCGCCGTTCGTGAACAACTACGGCGTCTGGTTGGACGAGTTCAAGGCGATTGGTCTAGAACACACTTTGCTTCACAAATACGAGGACACTTTAGTTTGGTATGACGATAGCGACCCCGAAAGTGGACGAAGTCTAGGTCGACCGTACGGACAAGTTTGCAGAAGACGATTGCGCGAACATCTGTTGTCCGAATGTAAAAAATCCGGCGTAAAATACCTCCCCGGCATCGTTGATCGCGTGCAACACTTCTCGTCGGGCGAAGAGAAACCTTCAGAGATTCGTGGTCGATTTTTGAAAACAGACGCATCCTCGCGAGGAAATTACGGCGAGGGGTCCACCGATGTCGATTTGGCTGGTGTTGCAAACGATGATTTCGAGAAAGACTTTGAAGTCTTTTCTGATTTAGTCGTCTGCTCGACCGGCCATAACCGCGAGATGTTGAGATACGAAGCCGGCCCACCGCCGGGATGGCAAACGGCGTATGGGATCGAAGTGACTATACCGAACCATCCGTGGGAGAAGAATAAAGCCGTGTTCATGGACTTTCGCCAAGCTGACCCAGAGTTGAAGGGCGAAATGCAAAACAGCCGAAAAGAGGACGGGAGTTGGAGAGTGCCGAGTTTCTTATACGTCTTACCTGTGGATGAAAATACGGTGTTTGTCGAGGAGACGTGTTTAGTCGCTCGAGTGCAAATTCCTTTCGATGAATTGAAAAGACGATTGTATAGGCGCTTAACTCGAATGGGTATTGAAGTCGATCAGGAAAAAATTATCGAGGAAGAAGCGTCGTGGATTCCATTGGGTGGTACACCGCCGGTATCGCCTCAGCGAACGTTGGCGTACGGAGCTGCGGCGGGGATGGTCAATCCCGCCAGTGGCTATTCCATCACGAAATCGCTCGGAGACGCTCCGGGTATGGCTGAGGCTATTTACAACGGGTTTCAAAAAGCAAAAGAGACTAAGGATTACTCGGAAATTTCTCACGAAGCCTGGGACCGGTTGTGGGGATATGAACGAAGACGACAAATTGGCTTTTACCAGTTCGGCATGGAACTTCTGATCTCCTTGCGCATCGAGCAAATGCGAAATTTCTTTGGCACCTTCTTCGGGTTGCCGATTGAATTTAACAGAGGATTTTTGGCGAGCAAGTTGAACTCCGTTCAGCTGTTACAATTCGCGATGATGATGTTTTTCCAAGGGAACAACGATTTGAGAGGCTTACTTTTGGCGCATTTAGTCACCGAAGGCGGATCGGGCGTTCGTTTGTTCACGTCGTATACGAGACCGATTTTGGAAATGTTAGATGTCGACGTCACTGGTTTGAAGAATAAAGATGGAAAACCGAACTCATTGCAAACAGCCGACGGTATCAATTTGCTGGACCGAAACATCCCGCCGCAGGATAGAAACACGAACATCATGATGAGAGATTTTCAACAGAGTTTAGAGCAAGGCATGACGCCTGGATTTTCCGGGAGAGATTGGTGGAAAGTTGGCAACGGTACGACTAGCAGCAGTAGCAGCAGCAGCAATAAAAATAAGAGCAACAGCATGGCGGCCACGGCCTCGCCTATGGTAACCACGGAAAGTCAAACGACTGAATATTGGTCCAACGGTTCGCAATCCATGGTCAAAACAGTCGTCAAGAACACTGGCTTGACCGAAACTGATTTGTATGGGAACGATCGAATCAAGTTTCTCCCGGAGTCCATCATCAATTTACCCGGTGAAAACGTCATTGTTCCTCCGCATTTGACTGGTGGTTTGCCTGGCGATATCGGTTTTGATCCGTTAAATTTCGGCGCACAATCTGACTTGTTGAAATTCCGTGAGCGCGAGTTGATCAACGGCAGATGGGCCATGCTCGCCGCCATCGGCGTTTTACTTCCAGAGTTTCTCTTCAAGTATGGTTTATATGGCGAAGGTATCGATCAACACTGGTGGTCGACAAAAATTGTACACAATGTCACCGACGGTTGGCAGCTCACTTACATGGGTTCAGAGATCCCGTGGGGTCTCTTTTGGTTGCCGATTATTCATTTGCCGTTGATGTTCGTCGCGGAGATGTTGCGTACCGGTAAATTTGAAATCGAACGCTTTAGCACTTTGGATAAGTTGTACCCGGGTGGACGTCTGTTCGATCCGCTCGGTTTAGCCGCGAACCAAAGCGAAGAAGAAGTAAGAATTTTGAAGGCGATTGAAATCCAGCATTGCCGATTGGCCATGTTGGCGTTTTCCATCTTTTGTGTCCAAGGCGCGACTGGTAAAGGCCCGTTGGATTTCTTCTGATGATATAATTCGGATGACTGTGTTGTTTAATAAAAAAATGGTACTAATACAAGCTTGCGCATTATGTTCTATCGTCTATCGTCAAGAGTTGACGTCAAAATGAACGGTATCTTCAACGTAACCGTCAAAGGATCTCTCCAAGCCGTATCGCTGCCGCTATCTCCCATCTCTCCTCCTGTCAACTCTTCGGTTTCAATTGCGCGAATATTTTTCACGTCGATGAAAAAAGGAAACTCGGTTCGATATTGCGTGGATACAGCTTCTGTACATCCTACCCCGCGAAGAAGATCTTCTTCTTGTTTTCCCTCTTCCCCTTCTCGCTCGTTGTGGTGGTCGTCGTCGAACGAGACGCATAACATCGACTCTCGGCCGGACACGTTCAACTTTGCCCGGCCTAAACTTTGCTCAGAATCGAAGGTCAACGTAACCGTCGCAAATGTCGTCAGCGGTCTATCCGGGTAACTCGTATCTATTTTGACCCTAGGTTTCTTCTTCATCGGAATCATCGTTGCTGTCTCCGCAGCAGCGGCAGCATTCGCGATGGTAGCGACATTTTTCGTTTGGCTTTGCTTGCGTTTTCTGATAGCGCTCCTTTTCCTTTCCGGCGATAGGCGAAAGGCGAAGCCGCCTTCTTCTTCCTCGTCTTCGGATGATCGGGTTTGTTCTAAGCGGCGTTCATTCGGTCGTCTCGTTGTCGAGAGTGGCGACATGGGCGTGTTTACTTCAACAATTTTTCGCCGCATGTGCTCTTGTCGCAGCTGCGAACGCCTTGAAGAAGTAGACAAAAATTTCTTCACGCGCATCGGCGGAGGTGGCGACGATCCCGCGAACGTTCGCTTCGGTAACGTAAACTTTGGATCCAGCGCGCCCCCTGTTCCCCGTTCCATGCGCTTTTTTGAAACTACTTCCACGCATATCGTCGCCAAAGAATCTCTCAGTTTCGCCTCTCTCGTCGCCGCCACCGTTGTCGTTGTTCTTGTAGTAGCATCAGTAGTAGTCGCATTATACTCGCTCGTTGTCGTCATCGTCAAAGGCTCAAACATCGCCTTGGCGGCGACTTCAACGACCTCGTCGTTAAATGTCACGTCGTACACGTCGCACGCGTTCCCGTTGCGATCGATGTCTCCCCGCACATCGCTACACGCCAACGGGAACCTGTGCGTTTTTTCCAAGTTGTTCACGATGTATTCCTCGTCTTCATCTTTTGCTTTCTTTTCCTCTTCAAGGAGCTTTTCCCGTTGCTGTTGCAAAGGAGAATGAGGAGGAGTCATTTCCGTAGCCTCTCCTTCCGTTATCGTCCTCGCGCTCCACCTCTCCGGTTTCGGCACTTCCTTCGCCCCGCACACGTTCACCATAACTTTCCTCCCCGTATTCGTTCTCGTTTTCACCACAAATCCCGGTCGCACCGATACGTTTTCGTAGACATCAGGATCTTCCCCAAAACTGCTATCGTCCACGACGACGCCTCTCGGGGCTTCTTCTTGTTCTTCGTCCTCCCCATCCGTTGCCATGCACATCAGCAGCTCGTCCTCAAACTTGCCGCTCGAAGCTTTCTCCAACAGCAGTTGTAACTCCTCTCTCGACATCGACTCCGTCAAAGGTCTCAAAAGCTCCAGCATCTCGTGCATCTCTTTCGGAGCGTTTCGAGAGTCGAGCACGTCGCCTCCATCTTTGACGTATTGCAACAGAAACGCCGCGAAAGGTCGGAGCGCGGCGACGGAGTTGAGGTGGTATTCCGCTCTCTCCAAGTTGCTCTCTCCTTTCATCGTCGCGTCGCGGTAGACACACAGATTCTTGCGAGAGAGACAGAGAGACAGAGAGTTTAAAAGAGAAGAAAAAGAAGACAGACAGACAGACAGACAGACAGAAAGACAGAAAGAGAAACGCGTTCGTGCGCTCTCCTGCGCTCTCTCTCTCTGTCTCTCTCTGTCTCTTCTTTCACGCGCGTTCCTCGTCCGTGTTCTTCTTCTCTGCAGGCGCGGGTAATTAATGATGTGAATATAGTGTTGCGAGAGGCACCAAAGGCGGGAAAATTGAGTAATTTAGGGTTTTATTTTAGTAATTTAGGGTTTTAATTTACTAATTTAGGGTTTTGATTTTTTTTTTCTTAGCACCAGCGTTCAAAGAAAAAAAGCAAAACTTTCTCTCGCGGTATTTATTGTTCGTCGGTCCCTCTTTGCGCGGCGCGTTCACGAACACGCGCTCCTTCCAGAGAGAGAGAGAGAGAGAGAGAGTGAAAGAGTCTCTTTTTTGGTTTCGCGCGTCGTTTTATACGTTCGTCAGAGTTCACAGAAAAAGAGTGCAAAGAGAGAGAGAGAAAATCGTTTCACCCAGGACAAAAAGCGCGGCCAAAACCAAAATTTGTACAGGAGGCCGACGGACGCATCATGAGCTACAACTCCGATGGGGCGGCGGAGAGAGAATACACGTCGCCGTACGATCTGACCAGAAGCGGAGGATTTGATGGTGCCGTTCCCGGAGGAGGAGCATCGTCGTCGGCGGGTCATGTCTCTTCTTTCTCTTCTCGCGCTGCTGCCGGTGACGGGGTGACGATGGTGCCCGCGGGGAACAATCAGAACCAACAGATGAGAACGACGACGACGACGACGCCGGCAGCGAAAGACACGCTCGCGGAGCGGATTATGTCGACCGTTGCGGCTTCTTCTTCTTCTTCTTCTGCTGCTGCCGCTGGTGGTGCTGCTGCCGCTGGTGGTGCTAGTGCGAAAGGAGGAGGAGGAGGAGGAGGAGTTACGTTTACAAATTCGATCCGTGACAAACAGCTGCAAAGAGAACAAGTGAACGAAGAACTGAGAGATATCGTCTTGAACGTGACGCAAAGAGTCGTCGCGGATAAGAAGAGAATCTCGGTGGAGGATTTTGAATCCGGGGAAGCGACTGCGGCGTTGAGTATGGGAGTGATGATCATGATGATTGTGTTTATGATCGTCGTGTCAATCGCGTTGAGGCAGTTGAAATTGAAATGGGTCCACGCGTCAGGGGCGGCGTTGATGTTGGGAATTATACTAGGCATGATCACGTACCAAGCGAGAACAGATTTGAGCGCACAAGTCGCCGTGGAAGAAAAATCGAGAATAATTCAGTTTGTAGATTGGATGTTCTTCGATGTGAAGTTCTTCTTTTTAGTTTTGTTACCTCCGGTGGTATTCGAGGCTGGATATACTTTACATCCGGCAACGTATTTCCGGAACGCGGATGCCATCGCCACGTTTGCGTTTTTGGGATCATTCATGAACACATTCATCGTCGGAGGCTTAATGTATTTGAGTGGGACTTTAGGTTTATCTCAATCATGGGATCCAATTTCGGCTTTGTTGTTTGGTAGTTTAATCACGTCGACAGATCCCGTGACCGTTTTATCCGTTTTTAACGACATAGGGAACATAGATCCGGATCTAAATGCAATGATTTTAGGCGAATCGGTGCTAAACGACGCCGTTTGCATCGTTTTGTTTGAGATGTTTTCCAAGCAAGTGACGTTGAGTCGGCAGAAATCCGATTACTCGCAAGAGATGGAGGTGAAAGATTTGATTTTCGAATCCATTAAAGGTTTCGTTCTGACTTTCGGGACGAGTATGACGGTAGGCATCCTCGTCGGCATGGGGTCCGCATTGTTGATTAAACATGTCTCTGTTACGAGCCAACACGAAGACGGGTGGGTGTTTGATACGGCGTTGGTATTTTTGTTTCCGTATTTAGCGTATTCGATTAGCGAATCTATGGAAATGAGTGGGATCGTATCTGTTCTGTTTTGCGGGATTGTTATGGGGAGATACACGCGACAGAATTTAGAGCGATCGCCAAGAATGGTGTCAATGTGCTTGTTCAAAGTCTTCGCGTACGTCGCGGAGACGTTTGTGTTCATTTACATGGGGGCGAGTATGTACCGCGCGTCGTTTGCGTACATCACCACCGGTCTCGTAGCGTTAGTCGTCGTCGTTATCAGTCGAGTCATGTGCGTCTATCCGTTGTCGTACATGTTGAACACCGTATCGAGAACAACACACGCCACTGGGTACATTCAAGCCAACACACAGCACATGTTGGTGTTTTGCGGCTTGAGAGGAGCAGTAGCTTATGCGCTGAGCGTGAAAGCGGCGGCTGAGTTTGGTGCAGTTGGTGGCGCAATGCTCACAGCGACGACGTTTTTAGTGTTGGTGACAGTCATTGTGCAGGGCGCATTTATGCGACCAGTGATGCAGTATCTCGGATTCGGTTCTCCCGACGATATCGACGCGAAGAAGGGGAGTGGAAGTCCAAAAGGAAGCAACAATGGTAAGGACGATGGCAACGGCGATAAGAGCGGAATTTCAAACGTAGAATCCTTGCATCCATCGAGCGGGAAGAACAACAAACCGGACGAACCTATGCGCCATCGATCTTCTTCCTATCATGCTTTGGAAAAGTTTGACGAAAAGTACATTCAACCGTGGTTGATGTCCGATCCTCCGCCATCGCCGAATCGAATGTTGCGAACAAATACCAGCGCGAATACTAACAGAAACAACGTTTCCAACCCGGATACGCCTTCCAAAGTGCGCAAAGGAAAGTCAACTAACATCTCGGTAGCCGCCGCGGTGGCAGTCGCGCAGAGAGAGCTCTCTGCGAGCGACTTTGGCGGGAGAACGATGAACAAGTACATCATGGAAACCTCCAACGGCGAACGCAAACCTTTACTTGGCGAACAACATCAAGAAGGCAACAAGAAGATATCTACTTCCCCTCCGAACAAACGAGGAGGAAGCAGGGGAGAGAAAATCACAGGTACCATCCGAGGCCCTCTGGTCTGTGATAAGTTCGGCGCGCACGATCGAGAAACCTTTCTCGCGTCCTCGACCATCGAAGACACTTTGCGGTTGCCGAAATACGAACGTTAGGTGAGGAAACTTCTACGAAGGGCCAAAGAAGAAGAGTCGTCGTGGAGACTTCACGCTAATAGTAACATAATAGATGTAGATATTTGTAAATAATCATAAGCAATATAGCGCCATAGCAACCTTTATAGAATGTAAAGAGATTTCATCCATAGTTCATTGCCTTTTCCTTTTCGCGTGCCATTGTCCCTCTTCTCGAAATCGAAAAAGTCAACTTCTTTTCTTCACTAACAGACGCGCGGAGAAGCGCGCGAACCACACAAAATTTGCAGCAAACGCAGAGAAGAAAGAGAGCGCGAGAGAAAGAGAAAGAGATACGAATTCAGAAATGTCGGCGGCGTCGACGTCCGCCCTCTCTTCCTTCGCCACTAGAAGCGACAACAAAAATGAAAAAATACCGCGGGAAAGAAAGAAAAAATCTCACGAACGACAACAACAAATGATCGAACAAGCCCAAGACGACGAAATGCTCTCGTCCCTTATCTCCATAGATCCACCGACTCGCGCGGAGCACATGATATTAGCGTGGGTATCGATCAACCCGAGCGTGAAACGATTGTGCGGGCTTGGGTTGGAGCCGTTTCGAGAGGAGATCCGATTCGTGTTGGAAGGGTTGCTTTGGAGAGAGATATCAATGCCGACGGAGGAGGAGGAGGAGGAGGAAAAGGAGGGCAGTAGCGATGCGAAAAATGTGCGCGTATCTTCGAAACGATTGTGGGTAAAAGGTATGTCCGTTCGATTGATGATGGTGTTTTTCATTTTGTATCCAAACTATATCGTGTTCGCTTTGAGCGCCGTGTTCATTCGAGCCTCTTTGCGAGCGAGGCGACGAGCAGCGAGCTTTGAGACGAGAGGAGAAAGCAACGCGAAGAAGAACGAGGAGAAGAACAAAAAGAAGAATAAGGAGGAAGATAAAGATGCTGCGTTGCCTCGAATGAGCTCGTACGCTGTGATTGTTTTAGAAACCGTAGCGGATCGATTGGAAACAATTGCGTCGATTGCGAGCGGGAGAGACCCGTTGGCGTTGAGAGTAGCATGTTTCGCATGCGCGTGGTTGTTCGTCTTGTCGTTTTTTGTGAGTTTTAGCGCATGGGTTGCGGCGGCTGCGCTTTTTGCGACGAAACCGAAAGGTGCGAAGCGAATTTTAGAGGCGTGTTTCAGATGAGATTTTTACACTGCTACGTATTAGTCAAATCAAAGCAACCGAGTGTACATTAGCAACTAGTTTCGTGTAGTCGCAAACAAATTTGTATTTTTTGTATTTTTGTATTTACGGAGATTTCATCACTTCTTCGCGCCAAACTTGAAAGAGAGCTTCATCTTGGGTTTTGCCGCGGGTGGCGCGGCGTCAACCTCCATCGGCTCAGCTGTAGCAGCAGTTACGGCAACCGGTGCAGGGGGAGCACCAGGTACAGCCACAGCGGTAGTAGCAGTAGTAGTAGGAGGAGGAAAACTAACCGGCTCGATATCTAGCACTTCGCCTCCTTCGCCAAAAATCTGTTCCTCTTCCGCTTTTAATCTTTGTGCTTCGCGTTCCTGCGCTTCTCGTAACTTCCGCATGCGTTTTTCCTCCTTCTTAGCACGTTTTCTTTGTTTCTCCGCCATTCTCAAAGCCGCAGCTGGATCAATCTTGTGCAAATCTGCTCGACTCAAAGGTTCCGGATGTTGAGTCGCTCTCAGGGACGCCTTTCTGACTGCTCTCATGATGTCGTCGATTTGATACTCCTCAATTTTCTCGTGACGAGGAGACTCTTTAATTTTCACAGTTAACGTTCGAAGGAGTTTATTTGCTGCAACTTTACACTTTGCGCTGTCTGTATATGCGCACGATTTCAACAAATTTAAAGTCTCTTTCTTCGCACGATAACACACCAGCATCCTTTCGTAGTATTGATCGAACGTCTCTTTCGGTTGGCCACCTGAGGCGTCGTTCGCGGTGAGACTGGTCTTTTGATGAGAATAATTCGTCACCGCATCGATCGCATCCCACAACAAATGCACTCGAGCAAACGGGTTCGGTTCCCTACTAATCACCTCTAAGCACTCGTGCAAGTTATCCGCATCTTGATTCACGCCAACGGCGTCGATAAATAACGTCGAAATGCGGTCGCGTCTCCCTCGTGCGTTATCTGTGCTCAAACCGATCGCGTCGTCCACGCATTGCAACGCAGACTCGATAACTTTTTGTCTCTTTTCCATTTGAACATTTTCATCGTCAAAAGCAAACCGGGCTAAGTTTGCCAGTGCTCGATAACTTGCTCTCGCGACGACGTTACGATCGGACTTGATGAATACGGGGTCTCTGTGGGCGTAACGAACGGCTTGCGCAATGGCTAAATCTCGTCGTTTCGCGTCAGGCGGCATAGCAATGGACAACGCCTCCAATGCCGCGACGATTAAACCAACGTCCGAGTTTGGGTTACCCGTGTTGTCGTTTCTCGACAAACGATCAATTAAACAATCAAACGCGGTCGCTGGAGTACAAATGACTCCACTCACGCTGTTCGAATCGTCCACAGATGCCCCGAGTGCTATTAACACCGCTTCATCAACAATTGTTTCCATGACGTTGCGCGTATCGTTTGGTTTCGGAAAACCCGTGTTTCGATCGCATTGCGTTCGTCTGTAATACGAAACCAAAGCGCTCAATCCGAGAAACTTGGACTTGACTCCCGTGCTCTTCCCTAATGCCATCGCCGCTTCTGCTCGAACGCGACAAAATGTCGTCTTGTCGCTTCGCAAACATTTCTCCAACGCCGCACAGGCGGTCTGCGAACCAATCATCGCTCTTTTGGCGAGAAATCTCACCGCGCTTGATTGAGCGACTACATCTGTTTCTTTGTCCAACAGAAGTGCTTGCATAGACTCTAACCCGACTTGTTCAATTGGCATTCGGATATTGCAAAGCCATTCTCCATCGGGATCAACGCGTACCCAGGACACTGGGTTATCTTTGGCCGTCAACAAATCGTTGTTTATAGCCGCTCCGGTTCCAGATTCCACGACGGGCGCTGAAAACTTTTTCTTTTCGTATCGAGAATCCTTTGTTTTCGCTTGCAACGGCACTTCGACGAAATGTTCGTGTTCGGACGGTGCGAGCGTTCCAGGAGTAGCGGTTGCACCTCCGGCAGTTAACGCCACGACGTGATCTGACGTCGTCGCATCTTCTTGCAATCGAATGGTCATGCTCGTTCGATGATTTCTCGCAACTCTTGATGCAGCTTCGTCGGCGGCAAGAGTCGCCGGCGAGTGAATAACTTTCACAGCAAATTCGAGCTTGTTTTTTCGTTTCCGAACGCTGTATCCGACATCGAACGTAGGCGAGCCGCAGCCGTAGACCCAGCGTTCGATGAAAGATGCGATTTCGCCTTTGCCTAAATTCACCGCCGAGCGACAGTGGTCGAGGAAGTGCTGCGAGGATATCCACCGCGCGTTCGAAGCTAGCGCTTCCCGTGACTTTTCTATCCTCTGCGCATGTTCTTGATTTTGATTTTCCTTCGCAGTCTTTTTACTCGAAGAAGCATTTTTCCCGTCTTTGTTCTTGGTGGCATCGTTTCTATCTTTGTCATTCAATTCATCCTTAGAGTTTTCTTTCGTCCTTTTTTGCTGCAAATTAGCGAAATATTTGCAGACTTTCTGTAAACCTTCGCGTCCCATGCGTCTTTCGAGTAGACCGATGACGGCGACAGCTTTTAAGCGAAGCAACCGATCAACTCTCGGCGAAAGCGTTAAGGGAGGGTGACTTCCCAACACCGTGATGTCGTCGATTGTTTTTGGAAACGGATGAAAGGAATCTCCGCTCACCAGAACTTCGATCGGTTCGACGCTTTTGATAGTTTGTCCGGCGGCGTTTACGGCGACTGCCGCTTGCGCGATCTTCTTTCCGTTCGCCACGGCGTCTACTTTCTTCGCGTTTGAGAATCGTTGGCCTTTTCCGCCTGTCGTGCATCCTTCTCTCCATAATCTCGTCGCTTGCGAGCACAACGGCGGCAACATTTTCCCGTCGTCGTTTAAAGCAACCTCCTCCGCTTCTTTCGCTCGGCGGTAACTCATTTCGTTCGTACCACAGCATTTTTGAACGTACGCGTTGGCTAAATTTCCGGCTAATCCTTCCACCAACCACGAATCAGAGACGACGTCTCGAGGGAGGAGCAACACGCCAAACCATAAATTTGCCAACGCTTCGGCTAAACTCGCTCGAGATTCAACGCACCTCGGCCCATCCGTCGGGTCGACGATAAAAACATCTTTGGAAAACATAATCGTCGCGTTCGCCAAGGAAAATCCTCTAGTGTTGTTTGGTGCGAGAGAGTTTGGTAAGAAAATCAATCGCGTGTGTTCCGCTGGGTATAAGTTTCCCAAGTAGGACTCAAAACTTTCCATGCAATCGTACACGCCTCGACCGAGGAACTTTAGACGCTCGTAGTGCTCCAAAAACGCTACGTCCGCGTCTTCCTCGGTCGCGCTTGTCGACGCTAAACTCTTCGGGATGTACATAGTTATGCCTTCTTTGCTTTGCATTTCATGCGTAATTTTTGTTGTCTGCTTTTTTGTTCTCGCGAACGGGTTCACCGGAAGCGCGTTCGGGTCGACGGTTTCTATCGTGGCGTCTCGATACGCTCTGTGTGCGCTAAACGGACCAACCACGACGCACACGTCCCTTGCCACGCACGGAACGACGCTACGGAACGTGTGTCTTCGCCTGAACTGTCCGTCGATATCGGAAACTTCTGGTTCCCACACAGCTTCTTCAAACTGTCCCGGAGCAATAGCAACCAAATGCGGAGCGCACGAAATGTCGAAATCGAACTCCGTCAAACAATCGTGCACATCTACACACGGGAACCAGCACGAAGGTTTCTCCAAAGTACCGGGAGCTTTGAAAAATTCACCGTCGCATGCGACGCTCAGATCGGTTATGACTTTTTTCTTCGTATTTTTTGACAAAGACGACGAGGATGAAGATGACCAGAACGACCTTTGCACGCGCTGTTCGTTGTCTTCATTGCCACCATTACCATCGTTGTCATCATTACCGGTATTATCGACATCGATCGCGACGATACTTTCCTCATCATCGTCTTTTCGAGCGGTAGTTTTTACCGCCGGAAAATTACCCGATCGAAATCGAATCAAAACTTCCACTTCTCTCCCGTTATCCTTCCTCTTCGCCTTATCAATATTATTCATTTCTCCTTTTTCTTCTTTTTCTATATCTTCTTGATCTCGTCCCGCCTCATTCATCGTCGCGTCTGGATTACCTTCCTCTTCATCTCCTTCTTCTTCTTTCGAATTGAAATCAATCTCTTCGCCGCTCTCAAGCTCAACCAGGATAATCGAAGCGCCCGCGAAACGAGAAGCAGCGCTCGCACTATTAGCACCGCCGCTACCACTAGCATTCATCGTCGTCAAACTTTCATCTTCTACCTGCTTCATCAGTTTAATTCTCTCCACGATCGAATCGTCGAATGTATCTACGCTCATTTTGCTCATATTCTCGTCGTCGGCGAAAATCCGCCGCCACTTCCCTCTCTCGCCATCGATTTCAATCGAATCGATTTCAACCAAATCTTTCTCCGCGTGAATCAAGAGTGTTTTTACCCTTCGCATCTTTTTCATCGAAACTTCATCGATCTCAGCTCCGTCTCCGTCGTCCGGCGTCGACGGCGCCGAAATGCGCATCGCGGTCTCCCCTCGTATCCATCCCTTATCGTCGCAGTCGGTGTCGTCGTCCGCTAAATCTGAACCAAAAACGACGTCTAATTTGAGCGTTTGTTTGCGTATTTTCGGGATCAACACGAGCCGCCGACGCTCGTCGCTGACGTCGTCGCTCGCAAAAGTCATCTTGTTCTCTCTCTCTTTCGCGCGTCGATTTAATGTGGAACCTCCTCCGAAAGGGGAAAAAGTTTATGCGTACAAAAAAAGCAAAGTGCGTGAAAGAGAATTACGATTTCGTTCGCGGGACTTTTTTTTTCTCCAACATCATCATCGCACACAAATACCAGTACAACTATGGAAATATGCATATACAAGTTCGCGCTCTGCTCTCTAACTCTCTTAAAACTCTCTAACTCTCTCTCGTGTCTTCGTCTTCGTCTTCGTCGTCATCGAAACTCTATCCGGACGTGTTTTCTCGTCTTGGCGACTTCGTGCCGAGCTCGAGTGATTTTTCTTCTCGCTTCTTTGTAGGACTGTTCGGCGAGCGCCCACTCTTTCTTCGCTTCGAGTAAGTTTTCGCGAGCGAGGAGGTATCGACGGTTGAGATTTCGCCTTTCGGCGTCTTTCCACGGTTTTTTGGTTTTGTGGTCGATCGTGCGCTTTAGAACGTGGAAATTGGAGGAGGAGGAAGGGGGCGCTCGAATCATCGTTCGGTCCTTCTCGCTCGTCAAACACTCGCCGAGAAGGGTTTGAATCGATAGCCACTCCCGGCTCGTCGGTTGGAAACCGAGGTACTCGAAGTACACTCGAATATTTTCGCACGCAATTTTGGTCGACGCGTCGAAAATTTTAGCATCATCATCGTCCGTCTCGTGAGAAGAAGAAGAAGAAGTCTCTCCGCTCCTATTGCCACTAAAACTACAACTATTCTCTTCCTCTTCTTCTCTTCCTTCTCCGCTCGCGTCATCCCACCACAATTCATCCTCGACCAACTTCCACATTTGCGCCCGTTTCGCTTTTTCCATCTTCTCTCTCAACCGTTTCAACTCCTCGCCAAATTCTCTCGCCGGCGGACACGCGTTGTTCTCCTCCTCCGCAAAATCCGCCAGCGAGAACAACGAATCCTCCGCGCTCTCGACACGTTTCAATATCTTCCAGTTCCACCTCTCGCTTATTTTGGTCAACGCTCGCATTTGCGCGTGCGTGAGCCGTCTTCTTCTCCGTTTCCTTCTTTCCACCGGGAAGGATACTGCGTTGCTATTCGTACTACTGTTGTTGTTGTTGTTGTTGTCGTCGTCGTCGTCGTCATCGTTGCTCGTGCTCTCGTCGTCCTCCTCGTCGGCGGCGATAAACGCGCACAGAAGAAATACGCTCAGGTCGACTCCTCCTCTCGAAAAGTTCAATTTCGCGGCAACCGTTTTGTCGTCGTTGTCGTCGTAACTCCGCGTTAAGATTTTCTCCGCGTACGATTCAAACGGTGTTCGCGTCCAATACTCGTTGACTACTCTGCCGCTCTTCTTCTTCTCCTTCTTCTTCTCGTCGTCGTCGTCGTCGTCGTCTTCAAAGTCGGTAGTAAACAAAGCGCCTTTTCTTCTCGTTTGCCTCCCTCTCGACGACGACGATGATTCGCCGCCACGAATTCGTGGACGAGAAGAGAAGAGTTGAGAAGGACGACGAAGACGACGATTTTTCAGCGGCGGCAGCGGCACCAGCGGCGGCGCGTTGTTTCCTCCGCGACCGAGGAGGTGCGAAGAAATAAAACGAAAAGCCGAAGAAGCCGCCATATAAAGCGTCGTCGCGAATGTAATAAATGTGTAACTTGTGTCGACGCGTGCGAGAGACAATTTCTATTTTGAACACCGTTTGTTTTAGGGTTTTGTTTATTTAGGGTTTTGTTGGTTTAGGGTTTTGCTATCACAGAGACAAAAAACGATTTCTCTCTCTCTTCGATATATAAAAATATAAGATGGTGTTCCTCGACGACGACGACTTAAACGACGAGAAGAACAACACCGATAAAAAAATAGTCGAGGTGAAAGAAATCAAGCGGTTACCGGAGGAGGTGGTGAACCGCGTCGCCGCTGGAGAGGTACGCACACGCGCACACACGTATATATAAATATAAACGTAACGCGTTTTTTTGCTTTTTTCCCGAGGAGAATTTTTCAAAAATTTTCTTTCGCGGGGTGAAAAAGCATGTCTCTCTCTCTCTCTCTCTCTCTCTCTCTCTCTCTCTCTCTGGCTCTCGTTCGTGTTCTCGTTTATTACTTTACTCTCTCTCTCTTTCTCTCTCATGCTCTCATGCTCTCTCTTTCAATTTGACGCAGGTGATTCACGGTCCACATTCCGCTTTGAAAGAGTTAATCGAAAATGCCTTGGATGCCAACTCGACTCAAATTTCCATCCTGGTGAAGGACGGAGGAAAAAAGCTCCTCCAAATCACCGATAACGGGCACGGAATCCGCGAGGAAGATTTGGAGATTGTTTGCGAGCGACACACGACGTCAAAGTTGGAAAAATTTGAAGATTTAGAATCCATGGAAACGTTTGGTTTTCGAGGCGAAGCGTTGGCGTCGATGACGTACGTGGCGGAGGTGACGATAACGACGGCGAGGAGCGGACAGAAGTGCGCGTGGAAAGCGGAGTATCGAGACGGGAAGATGCGAGAAGGGACGAAGGAAATGTGCGCGGGGGTGACGGGTACGACTATTGCGGTGGAGAATTTGTTTTATAACGTAAAAACGAGGAGGAACGCGTTGAAGTCCGGGGCGGAGGAATACGCCAAGATTTTAGACGTGGTGACGAGGTACGCCGCAAGTCGACCGGACGTGGCGTTTTCGTGTAGGAAAGTCGGGGAAACGCGGGCGACGGTAAACGCACCGTTCGTAATTTTCGACGGCGATGGCGGTTGCGACCGCGAAGGAAAAATAGTAGATAGAGAAGAAGAAGAAGAAGAAGAAGAAGAAGATGGAAACGCAGAACCAAAATCTTCTTCTGCATCAACTCGAAACGCTCGACTCCAAAAAAGTCGTCTCGAACGCATCGGCCAAATCTACGGTCCAACCGTCTCGAAAGAACTCTTACCGTTACGATTGAAAACCAACAACGACAAGTTAGAGAAGAAAACGGCACAATTTCACATGGAATGTGACATCTTATACTCCAACGCCAATTACAAAGCGAAGAAAACGACCTTCATCTTGTTCATCAACAGCCGTTTGGTGGAATGCGCTCCGTTGAAAAGAGCAATCGAAACCGCGTATCAATCGGTCTTACCGTCCTCCTCGCGTGAAAAACCGTTCGTATTTTTGAGTATGAAGCTCCCATTCAAAGATGTTGACGTGAACGTGCACCCGACGAAAAGAGAGGTGCACTTCATGCACCAAGAGGAAATCGTCGAGCGCGTGCAAACGGCGTTGGAGAAGGCGCTGGTGAAAAGCAACGGCGCGAGAACGTTTACGGTGCAAACTCTGTTGCCGGGAGCGCAAGAGAGAATAAACAACAACGGCGTTAATAAGGGAGAGAATGATGAAGAAGGACCAGTCGCGACTCAAACTCAAACTCAACAACAACAAGTAATCGTGAAGACAAAAACGACGCAAAGAGAAAAAGCCGGCGGCGATCACAAACTCGTGCGGACGAATCCAACAAAAGATATGGCGAGTTTAGACGCGTTTTATCGGAAAACATCAGTCGGCGGTGGGACCAATAGTAATATTATTGGTAATGATGCGACGATAGGAGAAGGAAACGAGACTCCGAACAACAACAGACGTAAAAGCGGCTCGACAACTTTGCTGGAAGAAGTGCGTCGAAACGTTCGCGCAAGACGAAATCGACCGAGCAAAGACGGGAGCGATGGCGCGATGAACGATATCGCGCCGTATTACACGGATTTAACCTCAGTGACGGAAATATGCGAAACTATTCGCGATGAGATGGACGATCAAATCGCAGAAATGCTTCGCTCGCACACCATCGTCGGTCCGGCTGATATTTCCACGGGAAAATGGTTGATTCAACACGGCACGAAGTTGTTGATGATCAACGTCCACGCGGCTTCGCGAGTTTTGATGTATCAGCTCACCATGGCAAAATTCAGTGGCTTCAAACCTATTTCGATAGAGCCTCCTGCGCGGCTGTGCGATTTACTCGCAGAAGGAGAAAGAGAAGAAGATGATGAAGGACAAGATGGAGATCGCGACGCGAAAGGAAAGATTGAGGAGCTGATGCTCCGCCACGCAAAGATGCTCAAAGAATACTTTGGCATCGCGATTGAAAAAAAGAAATCAACGCCGACGCCGACGCCGACAACAAAGGATGCATCAACGTCATCACCGGTCGACGATGATCATGATAACGTTGTCGTTATTTCCGCGCTACCAGAAATATTAGACGGTCACTCCCCGGATGTCTCTCGTCTCCCTGAGTTTGTGAAATCTTTGCGCGAGAAAGTCGACTGGTCGAACGAAAAGCGATGCTTCGTGACCATCGCGGAATGTTTAGCCGAGTTTTACGGCGTTTTAGACGACGACGATAACGACGACGACGACAATAACAACAACAACAACAACAACAACAACGAGAGTGAAGAGCACAACAACGACGAAAACACGTGGCAAACGAAACACGTCGTCTTCCCGGCGCTGGGTTCGTCCGCGTTCGCGCCTCCGGCCCGGTTCGCCCGTGACGGCACCGTCGTCGAAGTCGCGTGCTTGGAGCAGCTGTATAAAGTCTTCGAAAGGTGTTGAAGAGAAGAAAAAGAAGGAGAAGAAGAAGTCACGCGCGCACACGTAGCAGTAGTAGTAGTAGAAGAAGAAGTAGTAGTAGTAAGCGATGTAAGTAAGCAGCGGCGAGCCGGCACCAACAGTAACGATGAATTTTTTCTCTCTCGTTACTTTTCCCTCACAAGAAATGCTCCTGCAAAAGTCTCTCTTTCTTCTGAAAGCCACGAGCAGCTCTACGTCTCGCCGCGCGCAGCAACAGTCGTCCTCGCGTTGTTATTTCAACGCGCGTCTTCGTCGTAATAATAATCAACAACAGCGTTCTCTCGTTCACGCGTCGTCATCATCGGCGTTCCTTTTCGTCGCCGAGAAGCAGCAGCGAAGAAGAAGAGGAGGAAGATTACTCGCGACGACCGTCCAGCTAAATAATAACGACGCGATGAGCAGCACGACCACCACCGCGGCGAAAGAGAAACTCGCCGCGTTGCGTCTCGAAATGGACAAACAGAACGTCTCCGCTGTCTTAATCCCGTCGCAAGATCCGCACTTTAGCGAATACGTCTCCAAATGTTTCGAGAGGAGAAAGTACATATCTAACTTCACCGGTTCGGCGGGAACGTGCTTGGTGACGAAAACGAGCGCGATGTTGTGGACGGACGGGAGGTACTTTTTACAAGCCGAGCAAGAGTTGGACGGCTCCGCTGGGTGGCAACTGATGAAACAAGGCGAGAAAGACGTGCCGTCGGTGCAGAAATGGTTGAGAGAGAACATGGAGAGCGGGGAGGCGCTGGCCGTGGACGCGAACGTGCACTCGGTCTCCGAGGCGAGGCAGTTGGAGGAGTTGATGAAGAAGAAGAATGAGGGAGGAAGCGAGAGTAAGCTCATCAAAGTGGAGAAGAATTTGGTTGATTTGGTTTGGGAGAACGAGAAAGTTGAAGAGAAGCGGCCTGGGATGCCAAAGGCGATGTTGAGAGTGCACGCGATGAAATACGCCGGGAAATCATGCAAGGAAAAGTTAACGGAGATTAGGAAGGAAATGGCGAAGGAGAAGCAAGAATGTTTGGTGGTTTCTGCGTTGGATGATATCATGTGGTTGATGAACGTGAGAGGTGGTGACGCGGAGTGTAATCCGGTGTGTTTGTCGCACGTGTTGGTGACTGAGAAGGAAGCATTCATGTTTGTCGACGGAGATAAGGTAAACGAGGAGGTTGCGAAACATTTGAAAGAATCCGGAGTTGAAGTTAGGCCGTACGAAGAGGTTGGAGAATGTTTACGAGAAATGGCAGAGAAAGGCACGAAGATTTGGATCGATGAGGATAAGGTTTCTGTGAATACGTACGACGAGGCGATTAAAGGTATCAAAGCAGCGGAGGATAGAAAAAACGGCGAGGGTCGTCCGGCGAAAGTGGCTAAAAGCGATGACAGTGGTAAACATATTAGCAAAACAGTGAACAACGAACAACAGATAAAGTTGGGCGTCAGTCCGATTCCTATGGCCAAAGCAATCAAGAACGAAGCAGAATTGGAAGGCATGCGCGAGGCGCACTTAATGGATGGCGTGGCCATGAGCGAGTTGTGGTGTTGGCTCGAGAAACAAGCGCGAGAGGGTAATGAAAATTTGAACGAATTCAACGTCGGCGAGAAGGTATCCTCTTTGCGCGCCGAGCAAAATGGGTACGTCGAAGAATCGTTTCCGAGCATCGTCGGTGAAGGTCCCCATGGCGCAGTCGTGCACTACCGAGCCACGGAAAAGTCGGCAAGAAAAATTACGAAAGATTCCATGGTCTTGTTAGATTCCGGAGGACAGTTTCTGTGTGGCACGACAGATGTGACGAGGACGCACCATCTTGGAACTCCTTCTGCTTACGAAAAGATGTGTTATACGAGAGTATTGAAAGGTCACATAGCGTTGGATTCGGCGACATTTCCGGTGGGAACCCCAGGTATGGCGCTCGATACGTTTGCAAGACAACACTTATGGTCGGCTGGATTAGATTATCGACACGGCACCGGGCACGGCGTCGGCGCCGCGTTAAATGTACACGAGGGCCCGCAAAGCATTTCTCCGCGATGGGGAAACACGACACCTATTAAAGATGGAATGATTGTCTCCAATGAGCCCGGGTACTACGAAGATGGCAAGTTTGGCATTCGAATCGAAAACCTTCTCATTTGCCGCGAGGCGAAAACGGAGCACAACTTCCAAGGGAAAGGCTATTTGAACTTTGAGTGCTTGACGTTTATCCCGATCCAAACCAAACTGATGGACTTGACGATCATGTCAGAAGATGAAATCGCGTGGGTAAACAAATATCACGAACAAGTCTGGGAGAAAATCAGCCCGAGAGTGCAAAAAGCGGAAGTAAAAGAGTGGCTCCGAAAGGCAACGGCTAAGATTTCTCGCGATTAAACACATTTAGTAATTGAACCCGTTGTAAATACTAAAAAGATGAGAGAACCTCTCACAAACGAAGTCGATAAAAAACAAACGAAGTATTGAGATGCGCGCGCACTGTGTAGTAAGTAGTACATGTGTTCATTCATTTCTTCATTCAATTTTCTTTTAATAGTATTATTATTAAAGATTTACTTATATAGACTACACCACTAACTTCCCACACGCTTAAAAAAAGATTATTAATATACGATTGTTAAAAGGAGAGACATGCAAAAATTCTCTTTCAAACTTTCACACGTACAAACACTTCACACTCGCACATATTTAACCTTCCTTGTAGGTCACCTTCGTGATCTTACCAAGCATGACGGCGGTGTTACCGTCCAAAAATGCGATACGGGACAAACCCTCGCACTTCTTGAAGGAGTCGACAACCATCGGGTGAACCGGTTCAAAGACGCACTCGGCGACTTCGTTGGATTTCAAGGAGGCCGGACCTTCGAGCTTTTTGCCGCCAGTTTCCTTACCAACCTTGAAGTTCAACGCCGTCATCTTGCACGCAGAGCGGCCACATCGGACGAAACCGATCGGGGAGTAGCCAGTCTTCAATTCACCCGGGATATCCAAAGTTTGGACTTGCGCGGTGAACTCCTTGCACGGCGCCAAGGACTTGTCAGCCTTGTACACCATGACGTCGCCAGATCTCGGCATGTTCAATTTGTCGAGACCCTTGACGTTCATACCAACGTTGTCGCCCGGGTTGGCACCTTCGACACGCTTGTGGTGCATTTCGACGGTGAAAACCTTACCACCGCACGGGTTGGAGGCGGTGTTGGTCGGCAAGAAGACAACTTCCTCCCCCGGCTTGACAACGCCTTGTTCGACGCGGCCGGCGAGGACATCCCCGACACCCTTGATCTTGTAAACACCAGAAATCGGCAATCTCATCGGCAATTCCGGGTTACGTTCCGGTCTGTTGACCATGTTGTTCAACACGTCCAACAAGCAGTCGATGTGGAACTTTTCCCCTTTGCCGTCGAAGCTTTCGACGTCGACGCCGTTCCACCAGCCCATGTTGGTGGTCTTCTTGATCAAGTTGTCACCCATCCAGCCAGAGATCGGCAAGACCGGGACAGACTTGGTGACATAGTCCGGCTTCCACCCGACCTTGGTCAACATGTTGCGCATTTCGTCGCGGATTTCGGTGTACCTCGCCTCCTTGTAGCCGGCGGTATCGCAATCCATCTTGTTGACGCCAATGATCAATTGCTTGACGCCCAACAAGTTGAGCAAACGCGCGTGCTGACGCGTTTGGCCTTGGACTTCACCAGCCTTGTGGTTACCCTTTTGGATGGCGGTGGTAAAGTTACCATCGGCCGGGACCATCAACAAGGCGACATCGGCTTGCGCGGCACCAGAGATCATGTTCTTGATAAAATCTCTGTGACCCGGCGCGTCGATGATGGTGTAGTGCCACTTCTCAGTGAAAAACTCCTTGGTCGTGCACGAGATGGTCACACCACGCTCGCGCTCTTCCTTTTGGCGATCCATATAGAACGCAAACGCGAAAGAAGACTTACCCAAGGCATCAGCCTCGGCTTTCAACTTTTCGACTTCACGTTCCGGGATACCGCCGAGTTCAAACAGCAAACGACCGGTGGTCGTGGACTTGCCGGAATCGACGTGACCGCAGATAACGATGGAGAGATGCTCTTTGCCTTCAGACATTGTTGATTTATAAGATTTTCTGTTGTTTTTCGATTCAAACGATCAGAGAGAGAGAGAGAGAGACGAAAAGGTCAGCAAAGCTTCTTAATAATCATTGTGATTTCTTTTCTTTTCACACAAAAGCCCCAAAAAGGTGCCCGGAGGGGGGACCCACAAAAATGAAAAAAAAATGGACGGACAGCCGTCGCCGAGCTCTCTCTCTGACGATGAAAAAATGGTCTTTCCCGACGACGACGACGACGTTCGAACCCCCGCCGCGAAGTGAAAGAGACGCATATCTCGGACGATTCGCGCGCATCGAGTGTTTCTCGTCGCGAATATCTTCTCGACGATCATCGATTCCCGCACAGGAAGAGGCGCGCGGGTAAAGCAAAACCCGATCCGATTTTGGCGGCAAACCAAAAGGGGAGAATTCTCCGCAGGAAAGAGCGCCGTCGTTTCCTTTTTGTACAAGGAAAAGAAACCGAGAAAAAAAATCTCGCGCCGCGCGAACGAACGAGGAAGAAAAAACCCGAGACGCGAACGCGAAACGCGCGCCTCGATCGAACGATCGCGAAAAGCGCGCGAAGAATCGCTCGTTTTCTCTCTTCAGAGAGAGGTAAACAGAGAAGACAGAGAGCGCGACAGCGAGAGAGAGACCCCGCGTTGCGTGTGTATATTTATTTTGCACTCACCACTTGCGTAAATAAAAAGGAGGAATTTGGAAAAATTTTCGCCGCTTTGTTTGTTTCTTTTTTCTGTTTTTTTTGCTCGTCCGTCCTCTCGCGTGTGGATGGGTGTCGGTCGTTTTCTCTCTCTTCTCTCTCTCTTCTCTCTCTCTCTTCTCTACCTTCCCTATCTTCTCTCTCTATATCTCTCTCTCTCGTCGCGATGTGTGACAAACGAAGCACAAAAACACGAAAGTTTCTTGACGACTCTTCTATACAAAAAAAAACGTTCACGTTTTCCGAACGCGTGACACCGCGCTCGCCTTTTGGGTTCTTCTTGTCTGTCTTCTCGGACGCACCGACGACAGAAAAAGAAAACCGCGACGAGATGACACCCACGCGTGGCGCGACGTGATGATTCGATGACGACGATGAACAAAGAAGCCGTCTCGGGAGCGACGGCGGGATTCGTGGCCACGATTACGCTGCACCCGCTCGATGTCATCAAAACGCGTCTGCAAGTGCAAGATTTGAGTAAGACGTACGACGGGACGGTGCACGCGTTTAAAACGATTTTGAAAAGAGAAGGCGCGAGAGGCTTGTACGCGGGGTTGACGCCGGCGTTGGTTGGGAACACGACGTCGTGGGCGATGTATTTCGCGCTGTACGATCGAGCGAGGAAACGGTACGAGAAGAGAGGGACATCTCCGAGGAACGGCGAAGGCGGCGGCGGCGGTAGAGGAGTCGCAGGAGGAGGAAATGATGATGATGATGATGATGGTGCGAGTAAGAATAGCATCAGTTCGGGGGAGACGTTGTTGGCGGCTGCCGAGGCGGGCATCGGCGTGAGCTTATTGACGAACCCAATTTGGGTGGCAAAGACGAGGCTGGCGTTGCAAGAGAGAGGCGGAGGCGCCGAGGCGGCTCCCAAAGCTGGAGGAGCAGGAGTTAAAGTTCAAAAACCAACAAAAGCTACGGTCAGATATAAAGGGTTAATCGATTGTTTGTATTCAATCGCGCGAAACGAAGGCGTTTCTGGACTGTACAAAGGATTAACGCCGAGTTTATTGTTGGTGTCGCACGGCGCCATTCAGTTTACGTGTTACGAAAATCTAAAGAGTTTAGCCAGAGGAGGTGAAATGAACAACGATGCCATCGATACAACGCGCGAACAGCAGCAGCAGCAGCAACAACAACAACAACAGAGAGAACTCACCAGCGCCGAGTGCGGCGTCTACGGCATGCTTTCAAAAATAGTCGCCTCTTTGGTCACGTACCCGCAACAAGTCGTTCGCGCTCGGATGCAAAAGCTCCAAATCGAGCGAAACCAGATCAAATACAAAACCTTGCTCCAATCGTTCGCGACGATATCCAGAAGAGAAGGCATATCTGGCATGTACAAAGGCATGGTCCCAAATCTCGCGCGCATGTTGCCGTCCACCGGCGTGACTTTCTTCACCTACGAGTTCGTCAGTCGAGTGTTTAGCGCGAGCGCGGACTCGAGTTAAGAAGGACTTGAGAGAGAGAGAGAGTCAGACAGAATCAGAGCGACGACGACGACGACGACGACGACGATATCGCGATAGCTGTAGCGTACTTTATAGCGTTTATATTAATAGTAGCAATAGTAGTACTAGTAGTAGTATTGTAGGCTTTGTAGGAATGTAAAACGTATCGTCAAGCCTTCGCGCGCGCGACAAGGCTGGAAAAAAGTCAAACGAACACGTTTGAAACACAAGTGAAAGCTCCAAAAGTTTTACACTCCTCTCCCGACTACGCGCGACATCTCTCTCTCTCTCTCTCTCTCGAGAAGAATAAGAAGACGTAGAAAAGAAAAAAATGACCTCCTCTCTGCGCTCGGTGAACCCAAACGCCGAGTCCATGGACAAAGCCGCGGCGTTGTTCATGAACATCAACGCCGCGAAAGGTTTGCAAGACGTGATGAAAACCAATCTCGGGCCGAGAGGAACGATTAAGATGCTCGTCGATGGTGCCGGAGGTGCGCTTCTCTTTCTCTCTTTTCTCTCTCTTTTCTCTCTCCCTCAACGCTCGCGCGCATCTTTTTCTTCTCTTTTTCTTTGAAACGCGTCGTCGATGACGTCGCGGATCGTCTCGAACGTCTCTCTTCTCTCTCTCTCTCTCGCTTCCGATCTCATCTCTCCTCTTCGAGAGAGCTTGACGGCTGCTCGGTTTGACTTTTTGAGAGACGATGAAAGGAAAAATTCGTCTGAAAATTTTTTTTTCCCTCAAAACTAACGCTTTTGTGACGGAAACGCATTCTTTTCCTCTTACCCCCCCCTCCCGTGCAGGTTTAAAGCTCACGAAGGATGGCAACGTTTTGTTGAAAGAGATGCAGATTCAAAACCCGACGGCGATTATGATTGCTCGGTCGGCGGTGGCGCAAGACGATATTTCCGGCGACGGGACCTCGTCGACGGTATTGATTACCGGGGAGTTGATGAAACAAGCGGAGAGGTATTTGAACGAAGGCGTGCACCCGAGAGTGATTGTTGAAGGTTTAGAAGCGGCGAAGAAGAGTGCGATTGAGTTTTTGAAGGAGTTTCGCGTGGAAACGGGAGGCGTGGAGAATCCGGACCGAGAGATGTTGTTGTGCGTGGCGAGGACCGCGTTGAGGACAAAATTGGAGGAACATTTAGCGGATATGTTGACGACTATCGTCACGGATGCGGTTTTGTGCATTTCCAGACCAAAAATGCCGATCGATTTGCACATGGTGGAAATCATGACCATGAAGCATAAGGAAGATTCAGAGACGAAGTTGATTAAAGGGATGGTTTTAGATCACGGGTCGAGACATCCGGATATGCCGAAACACGTGGCCGATGCGTTTATATTGACGTGTAACATAAGCATGGAGTACGAAAAGTCCGAGGTGAATTCGAGCTTTATGTACTCGAACGCGGAGCAAAGAGAGAAGATGGTCGAGGCGGAGAGGAAGTTTACCGACGACGTCGTGAGACAAGTCATCGCATTGAAGAAGAAAGTCTGCGACGGGAACGATAAAGGATTCGTCGTGATCACGCAGAAAGGCATCGATCCGATTTCGTTGGATATGCTTGCGAAAGAGAATATTTTAGCATTAAGACGAGCGAAGAGAAGAAATATGGAACGATTAGTTTTGGCGTGCGGCGGAGTATGCGTGAACTCTCCGGAGGAGTTATCGCCGGAAGTTTTAGGCCATGCTGGAGAAGTGTACGAACACATATTAGGCGACGAAAAGTTTACTTTCATTGAGGACGTCGCGAACCCAACCTCTTGCACGATTTTGTTGAAAGGACCGAACCAACACACGATCATCCAGTTAAAGGATGCCGTGCGAGATGGTTTGCGCGCGGTAAAAAACACTTTAATCGACAAAGCGGTCATCCCCGGTGCCGGGGCGTTCGAGGCTGGTTTGTTCGTCCATTTGAACGAAGTGACGAAGAAAACGGTTGAAGGTAGAGCCAAGAGAGGTGTGGAGGCGTTCGCTGAAGCTATGCTCGTCATTCCGAAAACATTAGCGGAGAATTCAGGGTACGACGCGCAAGACGCGGTCATTTCCCTCACGGATGAACACGAAAATGGAAACATCGTCGGCATCGACGTGACGACTGGTGAGCCGTTTGACCCGACGACGAGTGGAGTGTACGATAACTATCTCGTGAAGATGCAAATTTTGCAAAGTGCACCAGTGGTTGCGACGCAATTATTGTTGGTAGATCAAGTCTTAAGAGCGGGCGTAAACATGCGCGGTCGCGGAGCACCCGCTGAGTAAAAAAAAACTAGTTCGACGAGGAAGCGAGAACACGATGCATTTGCACGAGCGAAGGTCGTGTTTCGATTTCCATCTCTCGATTCGAGAACATAGAATTGAAAAGAATAGATACATAAAATATTTGCAATGCCAAACCTTAATACAGTCTTTAGTTAATAAAATAATGAGAGGGTCCTTCTCTTTCTTCTCTCTCTCTCTCTCTCTGTTCCTGCGTGTTCTTCTTTCCTTTACTGTTTTTACATCAAGATCGATGATCTTTCGTGAAGATGAAAATACCGTTGCTACCGGTCGCTTTGCCAATCAAGACGTCCTCGTCGCAATAACTAAACTCGTACCTCCCCACGGCCGCGCCGGGAGTTCGCTCGTTTTCGTTTGTACTCTCTGTCCCTCCACCCATTGCCCTCGCCGCTCTCCCGAACAATGGAAACCTCACCTCGAAATCTCTCAAAAATAACAACACGCGTTGATTCAACTCGGTTCTCGGCAACACCGCCGGCGCGAGTAACATCTCGGTAAACTCGCTAATTCTCACGTCGCTCACCACGGCTTCTTGAAACACCAACTCTAGCGCTCTTTTACTATTATCATTACTACTACTACTACTATTACTACTCTTCGCTTCCTTATACGTCGCGTTCACCCTCAAAATCACCCCGTCCTTCTCCTCCAACAGCAAAGGCACCGAAACGCGAATCTCGTTGACGATCTCCTTCGTCTCCGTCTTGAACTCTTGAAAAATATCTCCAACTACGACTGGCGGCGGCGGAAAAAACGGCACCGGCGGAGGAGGAATGGACAAAACGAGCAATCCAGTCACGTCCAGCGCGGTCGTAAAGATTAATTTCCATCGCCCGTCCAAAAGCGCGTCGTCGAAGTCATCAAACTCAGATTCTCCTTCTTTCGATTTCTGTCGCCGCTGAAGAAAACTTTTTTCCAAACGCGCTTTCGCGTCGAATATCGCCTTCGTCTCTCGCTCGTTGGACGCGAACAGCGCGCCTCGGTACGTCCCTCGACACGCTTCGACGAGCGCATCTTTCAGTCGCCTTCTCTCCTTCTCGGAAGAAGAAGAAGAAGAAGAAACGGGAGAAGAACTGCTCTCCTCCTCCTCGTCGACGAGTTGTGCTCTCGGAGACGACGCGTCGTTGCCGCTTTTCTGAGTGCGATGATTATCTTCGCCGCGTGGAAACCTCCTCGTTGTTTTTCTTCGTCTCGCGAACCGCGCGAACCCGAGAGAAGAAGAAGAAGAAGGAAAACGCGCGATCATCGATCCTCCGTTCTCTCTCTCTCTCTCTCTCCGCGTTAATGTATCCGTATATGTATAAGTAAAACTCTCTTCCCGGGGAAAAAAAAGTGGAGACTTACCTCAAAGATAACGAACGAGAAATGAGAGCGACGACGTCTACCGCGATGATGACGACGACGAGGACGACGACGAGGACGACGAGCACGAGCAGCGGCAGAGCTCTCTTTTTGCCGCGCTGCTACTGCTCCTCTCTCTCTTCTTTTGCGTCTTCTTTTGCGTCTTCTTCTTCTTCTTCTTCGAGCGCAACGAAAAGTCGTCGTCGGAGTTGTCGTCAAAGCGCTTCAAATTCGTTTCCGAGCAGAGCGGCGGGAGAAACAGCGGCGACGACGACGTTTAGAAGAGGAGGAGAAGGAAAAGGAGGAAGAGCGGCTTCAAAGTTTTTCGTCGGAAGAAGAGCGATGTCTTCTTCTTTTTCGGCGGCGTTTTCGTCGATGACGGCAGCGGCAGATTCGCTCACCATGACCAAACCGGACGACTGGCACTTACACGTGAGAGATGGGAGTAAAATCGCGTCGGTGGTGCCGCACACGGCGAAGCAGTTCGATCGAGCGCTGATCATGCCAAACTTGCAACCACCGGTGAGAACGGCGGAAGAGGCGAGTGGGTATCGGAAGTTGATCTTAGAGGCGGCGAAAACGACGAACGCGAAGTTTGAACCGCACATGACTTTGTACTTAACGGACGAGACGAGCGAGAAGACGGTGGAAGACGCGGCGAAATGTGGGTTCGTGAGAGGGTTTAAGTTGTATCCAGCCGGGGCGACGACGAACTCGAGTTTTGGCGTGACGGATGTGAAGAAAGTGATGCCGGCGCTGAAGAAGATGGCCGAGTTAGGTTTGATTTTGCAAGTTCACGGCGAAGTGACGCACCAGACGGTGGACATTTTCGATCGCGAGGCGAGATACATCGAGGAAGTTTTGAAACCGTTGTTGGAAGAGGTGAAAGATTTACGGGTGGTGATGGAACACATAACGACGAAGAACGCGGCGGATTTTGTATCTAATTTTCCCGAAGATGGTAGATTGGCGGCTACGATTACGCCGCAGCACGTTTTGTTGAATCGAAACGCGCTGTTTAAAGGGGGCATGCGACCGCACCTCTATTGTTTGCCGATTTTGAAACGAGAGGAACATCGAGAGGCGGTTTTAAATGCCGCGGTAGGACCGAAAAGCGAACGCTTTTTCTTGGGCACAGATTCTGCGCCGCACCCAAAAGGTGCGAAGGAGAGCGCGTGTGGGTGCGCTGGAGTGTTTAGCGCGCACGCGGCGTTGAGTTTTTACGCCATGGCGTTTGATTCAGTCGGGAAATTGGACAAATTGGAAGCGTTTGCGAGTCACAACGGGGCGGATTTTTATCGAGTGCCGAGGAATTCTGGAACGATCACGTTAAAGCGAGAAGAGTGGGAGGTGCCGGAAACGTACGAGTTTGGTGGCGACGTGGTGGTGCCGTTTTTTGCCGGCGAAAAGATTCCGTGGTCCATTCAATAAGAAATTTTAAATATATTTTTTTCTCACATCCCCTTCTTCTCTGTCTTCTGTTTTTTTTTGACTTTGCTGGGAATATAAATAACAGAACAGCAATTTGATTGATTGATTGATTGATTAACTCGCGATGATTATCACGGATTACAGCGCGTTCAACACTCCCATCGCGCTCGCGGACATGCCGTTATCTTTGCAAAATTCCACGCTCAAATCCCACAACTTTTCGTTCGATTTCAAATCCTTCGCTTTCGGTGCGCAATCGTCCGCGGAAAATCCCGCGAACACCCTCTGCAACGCCATGCACTTATACCCCAACCCTTTATTCAACTTAAAAACCTTGCTCAACCGGATCGAAAACGGCATGTACAGCTGACCTTTTTTGACTGATTTTAACGTCGCCGCGTGCACGCTCGTCATCGCTCCTTCTTCCGGCGTCAGCGCTAACACACCGGCTATTTTTCGCCAAACGACGTTGTAGTTTCTCCAAATATCCGACGCCACGAACCCCGGATCGGCTGCCACGCACTCCACGTTGTTATCCGGATCCTGCCTATCCAACCTTCTCTGCAACTCTCTCGTCATCGCCAAACACGCCAACTTACTCGCCGAGTAATTTCCTTTCGTTTTCGACGGTCCCTTCACGAAGTAATGATACTTATTCGACCCGAACCACGACGTCACGCTCGACAGCGCCACCACTCGCGACGTCCCTTTCCCTCTCTGCAACGCCGGTAGCAGCAAAGAAGTCAGCATAAAATGCCCGAAATAGTTCGTTCCCATGCACATCTCGTACCCTTGCTTGGTCACGCGAGGCCCCGCGTACCCAGCCGACATGTTTAAACCGGCGTTGTTCACCAAAATGTCCAATCTTTTGTATTTTTTCGAAAACTCCTTCGCGAAATTCGCGATGGAGTCCGCGTCGCTCAAATCCAACTCCATCACCTCGCACGTCTCTTTGCCCCCGCATTCTTTCTTAATTTCTTCCAGAGCTGCTTTCGCGCGCTCTTTCGATCGACACGCTAAAATTACCGCTTTACAGTTTGCCTTTGCGAGCATTTTCGCCGTGTGAAACCCGATGCCGGTGTTCGCGCCCGTCACGACGGCGATTTTATCGCTCAAATCTTCTCTGCATCCGATTTTGATTCTGCCCATATTTCTTTCTCTACTTTACGTGTGTTATGTGTTACGTCGTGGTTCTCTCTCGTCTCTCTCTCTTCTTTTCTCTCTCGTCTCTCGTCTCTCTCTCTCTCTCTCTCTCTCTTTGTGTGTGAGTTGGTGTGTGCGTGCGCGCGCGCGTTTCTTTCTTTACCGCGCGCGCGTTTGCAAAATTTTTTCCCCTTAAACGCGTTTCGAAACTCTAAACCCTAAACCCTAAGCAAACACAGCTTTTTCCGCGACTGAGAGAGATCTCTCCTCACGAGAAAGAGCGCTCAAGAGATAGAGAGAGAAACTGAGAGAGAGAGAGAGAGAACGCGCATGTCGAGTTCTTCTCCCACTTCCTCCTCATCCTCCTCCCCCGCGCTGATCCGCGTGACGCACCCGCCGTCCATCTCCTCGGTGCGAGCGATTACGCCGAGAGTGCGACTCACAATCAACGGGCGCAAAATCGGCTTGTACCATCTCCCGTTTCTCCTCCTCGCCGGTTACTTCTTCCGCGAGTGCTACGAGACGAGCGGGAAACCGTACGAGACCGCTTTGGCGCATCACAAGAGTCAAGGGTACGAACCGACCGAGTTCGTGGACGGGAAGTTGGTGGTGAAGAAGGAGGATTTCGGAACGCCGAAAAAGGGTGATAAGTTTGAAGTGAAGGACGAGTGGGGCGAAGACGACGGGTTCGGCGAAGAGGAGGAGGAGGAGGCAAAAAGCACCGGAGCGGCGGCAGAGGAAAAGCATGAGGCGCGGGAAGGAAATCCTTCCTCGTCGTCTTCGTCTTCGTTCGGATTATTCGGAGAAGAACCCGCGATAAACCAAACGGTGACTTACGAGATTCCGCCGACGTTGCCGGCGTGGTGGTTGCCAGACTTTGTCGCGGTGATTAAGTTTTCCTCGGTGGTGTTCGTGCACGCGCTGATTATGTTCGCGCAACACTGGTCGGTTCGAGTGAGAAGGTTTTTCCGGTATCGAGACGCGAAGAGAGTGGACGAGGAGACGTATTTGGAAATCATGCCGCACGCGCACCAAGGGAAACCGGAGATTACGAAGATGAATTTACTGAGCTCGGTAAGTAAAGAGGACGGTTTTACCTATAAGACGACGTTGTGGTGCGTCTTTCAAAGGCAGCGCTACGAGTACGTCGAGGTGGAACGAGACGCGAAGAGTGGGAAGGCGAGAGGAGAATTGAGAGAATTGACCTGTCCCGTGGATTTACCAATTTCGAGTTACTTCAAAAGGACCGCGACGGGGATGGCGCCGGATGAAATCGAGGATTGCATGAATCGATACGGTGATAATTGCTTGCACGTAGAGTTGCCGACGTTTATGGAGATGTTCAAGGAACAGCTCACCGGACCAGTCACGGTGTTTCAAATGTTCACGTGCATGCTTTGGTTGATGGATGAGTATTGGAAGTACGCTTTGTTTAACATGTTGTCAATGTTGATTTTCGAAGCGACGACGGTGTTTTCGAGGAAGAGGAACATCACGGCGTTGAGAGGCATCGCGGTAAAAACAGGCAGAATTTACGCGTTTAGAAATAACATCTGGGAAGACCATTCGACGGAAGATTTAGTTCCCGGGGATATAGTTAGCGTGAAGAGACACGCGGAAGGTGAAACGACCATTCCGTGCGATTGTTTGATTTTGCAAGGCTCGGCGGTTGTGAACGAAGCTTCCTTGACTGGCGAATCGGTGCCCCAAATGAAGGAGGCGATTTCGTACGACGATAAAGAGGACGCTAGGTTAGACATTGAGGACGTGCACAAAACGCACGTGTTATCCTCCGGAACTACTTTAATGCAACAGTCTTCGGATAATAGTAGCGGTAGTGTAAATGGGCCGGTAAAAGTGCCTCCTACGCCTGATGACGGTTGCGTGTGTTACGTTTTGCGAACTGGATTTTCTTCCACGCAGGGTAAGTTGATGCGCATGATGGAGTTTTCCTCGGAACAAGTCACCGGAGATACCAAAGAAACGATGATTCTGTTGTTCATATTGTTGGTTTTCGCGTGCATGGCTTCGTATCACGTCTTTACGGTCGGCATGAAGGATGGTAAACGTTCGCAGTACGAGTTAGTGTTGAGATGTATTTTAATCTTAACATCCGTCGTTCCTCCGGAACTTCCCATGCAAACTGCCATGGCTGTAAACACGGCACTATTAGCACTCATGAAATCGGGCGTGTATTGCACGGAACCATTTCGAGTGCCAATGGCGGGGAAGATTGATTCCTGCTTGTTTGACAAGACCGGAACGATTACTTCGGATAAACTCGTCGCGGTCGGCGTCGTAGACGCGTCGGATTTAAATAACAGCACATCATCCGCGCAAATTGCCACGCCGATCGAGTGTTCGAAGACCTCTGCAATTATCATTGGTGGGTGTCATTCTTTAGTGCAAATCGACGGGAAGACGTACGGCGACCCTCTCGAGCAAGCCGCCTTGTTCGCCGTCAAATGGGAGTACGATCCAAAATCGAGCAAATCAAAACCAAAATTTTCCGAGGAGATTAAGAAGCGAACGTGGAAAGGTTCACCGAGCGCCAAGATTTTAGCGCGCAATCACTTTGCAAGTTCTTTGCAGCGCATGTCCGTCGTAGCCACCGTTCAGCAAAACGAAGGGGAAAACGAACAAACGTGGGCGTTGGTGAAAGGATCGCCGGAGAAGATTGCGACGCTGTTGAAGAGTAAACCTGAGGGATTCGACGCGCAATATCGCACGTTAGCCGAAAAAGGCATGCGCGTGATTGCGCTCGCATACAAAGTGTTATCTCCCGGGGATGCGAAAAGAGTCAACGACGCGAAATCGCCGCTATCTCGAGACGAAGTAGAATGCGATTTGGAGTTTGCCGGATTTTTAGCGTTTGCCTGTCGCGTTCGAACGGATTCGGAAGAAGTTATCAATGCGCTCATCGCTTCGAGCAATCGCGTAATGATGGCGACTGGAGATGCTACTTTGACTGCGCTGCACGTTGGGAATGAAGTTGGCATCGCGAAAGGCGGGTTAGCCGGCGCGGTGGTGCTCGAGCTCGACAACGGCAGTCTTCGATGGGTCTCCGCGAAAAGAGATAAAAATGGAGGCATTCAAGTCATTGGAAGTTACAAAGATTTGAGCATTCCAGAATTAGCGGAGAAATATTCGTTGTGCGTCACCGGGGAGAGCTTGAACGCTGCCAGTCACGCGACAGGGAGCGGTAGTTCCTCAGAAAGCGAGCTCTGGGATTACTTGGATTCCGTGTCCATCTTTGCCAGAATGTCTCCGGACGATAAAGAGAGGGTTTTGAAACGCTTGAAACAACAAGGAAGACACACGTACATGTGTGGCGACGGCGCAAACGACGTTGGCGCGTTAAAACAAGCACACGTCGGCGTAGCGCTTCTCTCTGGTTTCGGGTCCGCAAACACGAAGAAATTGAAACAAGAGGGTGGCGATGAGAGCAAAGAAGATGAAGACGACGGGGAAAAAGGCAAAAAGCTCGCCAAGGCTGAAACGTTTCAAGAGAAGATGCAACGAGTGAAAGAGCAAGCGGAAAAAGTGAAGAAGGCGAAGATGGAGGAAAAAGTCGCTCAGCAAAAAGACATGAAAGAACTTCAAGCGTTGCAAAAAGTTTGGTTCGAGGAAGAGTTCAAGGAAAGAATGCAGAGAGGCGAAAAGTGGGCGCAGTTTACCGCCATGAAAAATTCGACGCAAAAAATGATTCGGGAATCCAAACGCAGAGCGATGGAAAGAGCCAAGGCAAGACAAGGCAGCCAAGGCGGTAAAACTCCAAGCATGAGCGACATGATGCAAAACTTGGACGATTTAGACGGCGAACTTCCGCAAGTGAAACTCGGCGACGCATCCATGGCGGCTCCGTTCACCTCTCGCTTACCGACCATTAGGTCTGCGGTTGATATCATTCGACAAGGTAGGTGCACGTTGGTTTCTTCGATTCAAATGCAGCAAGTGCTCGTGCTCTCTTGCTTGATTTCTGCGTTTTCGTTGTCGGTGTTGTACACCGATGGTATCCGATCCTCGGACAATCAAATGATGGCTAGCGGGTTGTGTTTAACCGCGGCTGGTTTAGCGTTTTCGTACGCTACCCCGGTACACACGCTATCGCCTGTTCGACCGTTGCGCTCCATCTTTCACCCGGCGTTGTTTCTGTCCATCGTCGGCCAACTCGTCATCCACGTCTTTGTGATGAACTACGCCACAGAGTTGGTCCACGCGGCTACGGGTGAGAAAGCCGCTTTTCCTGAGGCGATTCCAGTCGCAAAAGTTTCAGAGGAAGAAAAGAAAAACGCGAGCGAAGCGCAGCGATCGTTCTGGGAGCAAGGCCCGCCGTTCGAGCCGTGCTTGTTGAACACGGTCATCTTTCTCATCGAAACTGTTCAACGCGTGTGCGTCATGCTCGTCAACTACAAAGGCAGACCGTTTATGATGGGTTCCTTGGAGAACAAAACTTTGTTGCTCTCCTTGGCCTCTCTGTTCGTTGGTTCGTTCATGGCTGCCTTCGAAGTCGTTCCGTATTTGAACAACAAGTTACAGTTTGTCTCTATGCCGGACGACGCGTTTCGATACAAAGTTTTAGGTCTCTTATTCTTCACCGTCGTCGGCACGTACGGTTGGGACACGTTGTGCCAATTCGTTTTCGCCAGAGACATTCTTCTCCAAGGCTACAGAGACTCTTGGCGCGTGTTACCGAAAGACCCGAAGTACTTAGAGTTTATTGCTCGACGAATATTCGTCATGTGCGGGATTGGGTATCTTTATATGATTACCGACGGAAGCGGTTTCGTTCTCGTCGCGGGGTATTACGCGTACAAGAAAGGCGCGTTTTAATTAATTTTTGCGTTTTAGAAGAAAACGGGACGCGCGTTTAGTCCGCGAAAGAATTGTTTTATCGTGTTCGAATG